>ENA-ORBV01001669-ORBV01001669.1-microbial-mat-metagenome-genome-assembly--contig:-NODE-1669-length-48677-cov-8.751276_pt1 | contig 48677 bp, 35 predicted proteins | sample MGYA00237777_ERZ505514 | MGnify/ENA primary metagenome ERZ505514 (study PRJEB26160, sample SAMN06269048) | microbial mat metagenome | isolation source: Oligotrophic lake microbial mat | place... | reverse complement strand
AGATCCAGGCTGAGGTTGACAACCGCATTGGGTTGATTGGACTCTAGCGCCTGATTGACAAACTCCACCAGAGATTCTGCCCATCTTCCAGAACCGATCGCCCGTCCTAACCAGAGAGGTGCTTGATCATTGATGCCATCAATGCCAGTGCCGTTGTTTTGAGTAGCACCGATGATGCCGAGGATGTGGGTGCCGTGTTCGTTGCCTTCGCCTGCATTGAGTAACGGATTGATATCGCCATCCACATAATCCCGTCCCAGAGTAATCCGGCTATAGTCAATATCAGGATTGTTAGCCGCAAAGCCAGTGTCGATAATGCCGATGAGAGGCTGATTGGATTGCGGGAAGTGGTAATCAATTGGCTGAGTTGTAGTTGGAGCGTCATAAGGAGAAATGTAGGAGAGCAACGCTTGCCCAAAATCTGAGCCGCGCCAGTCTTTGGCAATCATGCTATCCAGTGATGCTGCCACGCCGATCGCGCCTCTCACCTGAAAGATGACATCGTTGTAATCGCGATCGCTGGTTCCATCCAGCCTTAAATCTTCCAACACAAACGTGGAGCCTTTCCCGGTGACATCGGCAATTTGCCCAAACTGAAACTCTCGGTTTGGGTTGGCGGTTGCCAAGGAGAATAGGGGACGCATATCGCTATAGAGATCAGAGCGACCCGCGATTTGCTGAAAACTGCCATTGGGCAACAGCGCCACCCCGAAAGTGTCTCCCGGATTCATTGCAACCGTTTTTACGCCTAGATAATCTCCAGCATTAAAGTTGCCCTCCCAGCCAGCGGCATCGGTAAACCGGGCAGCATCGGTGTGGTCATCAATCACCAAATGTCCTAGAGTCGAGCCGCTGAGGATGCGGCGCACAACTTCTTGAATGAAAGCATTGGAGCCTGGGTCGAATTGTTCCAATCCTGACAGGCTAAAGATGCCGAGTTCGCCTTCGTAGCCGCCGCCATCAAATAGGTAGTCGATGCCAACTTGCCCTGTGTTGCCAACGGTGAAGTAGCCAGAGGTGAAAGAATTAATGGGAACGGGGGAAAGCGCTTGAGTGAAAGAATCCGACGTAAAACTGCTGCGATCGCTGAAGGAAGGCAGATCCAAGGTATTACGCAGCGGATCGGGTGGCAAAAAACTACTGCTTGATGCAGTGCTAGTGTCTAGAGGAGAGCGTGATTGGTTCAACAAATCAACAGAAATGGTAGAGCTATCCGGCATGGAAAAGACCTCGTTATCAGACTAAAGGTGAATCACTAAGTACGTGTAAACGCTGGAGATGCAGATTGGGTGCAATCTCTCCCCAGCTAAAGCTTTCTCGGTGTGAGGCGCTGATAATTACGCAAACCGCCAGGGAACTTGCCGTCAATTCTGATACACGACCTCAAAAATGTAGGTATGGTAAAGTTGGGTTTTTCCTTTTATTGATGAAAACTTTATGACAGCCTGGGGATTAATAAAGATGGCGTGTCTACTAGGATGATTTATGAATGTTGGGGAAGCCTTAGCCCGAATAGAATTGTTGTTTCAAACCAGCCTGTCGTTTCCAAAACGGGAGATTTTCCGGGGTGCCTGGAAAAATCTGACCTATGAGGCAATCATTGAGGACATGATGCAGCAAGGGCATCGAGGGTACGATCTCAGCTATATCAAAGCCCAAGGATCTGAACTCTGTCGAGAATTGACAGGCTTACTGAAGGTGCAGGTTAAAAAGCGCACGTTCCGAGAAGATGTGATGGAAGGATTACGGCGGCAGGCAGCGCGATCGCCCCAAATTACACCAGAGCTAATCCCAGCGGAGCCAGCGATCGCGTTATCAACCACTCCCCCGGCTTTGGACAGCGCCACCATTCGTTGGGTGGGGCGAGAAGATCTAGTGGAGTCTCTAGTGCAACGATTGCAAAACACCTGTCGCGTGTTGATGTTGGTGGGACTGACTGGAATTGGCAAGACTGCATTATCGGCTCGGCTGTTGACCGATACCCAACTGCAAGCCCAGTTTCCAACCCAAAAAGTGGTCTTGTGCGATCGCGATCTGCCCAACTTTGAGCATTTGGCAAACGAGGTGTTGGGCGCAACTGCCATGACCGATTCTGAGCTTCAGCGATCGCCCGATCAATGGGTTGAGGCAATCATTGCACGATTGAAAACGCAGCCCTGTCTGCTGGTAGTGGATATGGCGGAGGAAATTCTCGCCAGCGATGATCACGGGAGACTGCAATTTATCGACCCCGCTTTTGCACACCTTCTAGACCAAATGGTGCGGTCAGAGGTCATGCCCAGCCGGATCATTCTCACCTCTCAAACCCAACCGCCCTTGCCGTTTCAGGGTCGCTATCCAGAGCGATCGCATCTACAACGTCTAGCCGGATTAACCGAGGCTGAAGCGCTGCAATTGTTTGAGGAATGGGGTGTGGCGGTATCATCTCAATCATTGGATAGGGAAGCAGAAACATTGCTGCAACGCATTATCTGCGTATTTGAAGGACATCCCTTAGCCCTGCAAGTGATCGCGGGAGAAATCCAGGCTGAACCTTATAACGGCAGCATTCAGGCTTATTGGGCAGAGTTTGGTGCTGAATTTATCAAGGTCGAACAGCAGAAAGCCGCTGAGGAGATTGAGGGCAGGAGCGATCGCCCCCATCTCACCTGCTACCGTCCGCAGTTGCAAGATATTGTCCGCGATCGCATTGAGCAAACCTTTCAACGATTGCAACAGTCAAACGTCCTTGCTTACCAGCTATTGCTGACGGCAGCAATCTATCGACGTGCTGTGGAACCTGCTGCCTGGTACTGCTTGCTAGATGAACATCCACCGGCGATCGCCCAACAGGCTTTCTCCAGCTTAGAACGTCGATATCTGATTGAACGAGAACGCTACCATAACCAGATTCTCTATCGTCAGCACAGCCTCATCCGCTGCGTTGCTTTGCAGCATTTGCATCAGACAGAGGAGGTCGCGCCCTTGTGATTGAGTATGAGCCGATTTCACCCCATATACTCAGCGTTCAGGCAATTCCTCACTTGCGGCTAGACTCGCAGGGTCAACTGATGCAGCAAATCCGTGACGATCTCACGCCAGCGGTTCAAAAGCTCTCCCTGCGGCACCGGGCACACCTGAAAGCCGCGCTCTACTGGTTGCAGAGCTATCAACCCGATATAGGGTCTACCAACCTCGATCGCGTCCGGGGCTACCTAGAGTCGTGTCATCATCTAGCGCAACTGTCGGCATGGCAAGTCGCATTTGAGTTGTTGCATCGACAGATCGTCACGAATGGGGTGACAAATCCGCTCTACAAGCAACTGGAAATCTGGGGGAATTATCAAGAACTCACCGACCTGCTGCGATCGCTCCTAGGTCAGTTAAACGTAGAGAACGAATGTTTTTGTCTTAACCAGTTAGGACGAATCTACAGTGCAAGAGGCTTGTTCACCGAGAGCGCCCGGTATCATCAACAGGCATTGGCGATCGCGCAGGCGATCGATGATCACACTATTTTGGCTCAAGTGCATTTGGGATTAGCGGAGGCAAATGGATGGTTAGAACGATGCGATATCGGGCTTGCCCATGCCAACACTGCTCTGGAACTTGCCCTCCAGTTAAATAATTTGCCCCTGCAAGCCGAAGCTTACTATCATCTATCAGCCATGCTGACGACAAAAGGATTGCATCGTCATCAGAAGTTAGCCTTAAACTATGCCGAGCAAGGGCTACTGCTTGCCCAAAGGCTTGACCATATAGAGTTGCAAAATGGCTTACTGGGGACATTGGGCATCATCCACATGAGTTTAGGCAATCATCAGCAAGGACTGTACTATTCTCGACAACAGCTAAACTTATCTCAGGCAACTCATGACCTCCGTAAACAGTGGGCGGCTTTAACCAACCTCAGCACCACTTTTTTGTTGCTCAAAGATAGCGCTCAAGCGAGAAAATTGACGCAAGAGGCGCTGGCGATCGCCCGTCAACTCGACAGTCTTTACTGCGAAACATTCATTTTCTATAATCAACTGGCGATGAATCTCAGCCGAGACGTATGTTTGATGTCCCAAGAGTCGTTGCAGGAGTCATTAGAATTGGCGCGATGTCGTGGCAATCTACATCAACAGTGGGTGTTGTTACAAAGTCTTGCAGTCGCCTCGTTACACGCAGGGCAACGAGATCAAGCAATGGCTTGGCTGGAGCAGGCAGAGGCAATGACCCATCGCCTAGCGATTGCCTCAATTCCAGCCTTTCAAGCTGATTTGGTCAACTTTTCGTATGTGCTCAGTCGAGCAGGCAAGTGGAAAGCAGGCTTACGTTACGCTCAGCGATCGCGGGCGATCGCCTGTCGGCAACAGGACAGCAAAGGACAATTTTGGGGCATTCTGGTGATTGCCTATGCCTATTGGCAGGGAAGACACTGGGGATGGACATTGCTCTTATTGCTGCGACATATTCCAATCACGCTAGCCGTTGCCGGACGTGATCCATCGATTCGATATTCCCTAATCATGGCGATCGAAGCCTTGAGTCAGCCGCTAGTGGATGGATTGCACCGACTACGGCGTTTCCTTCAGGTTCAGCCACGGAATTAGAAACCCCGTTAGCACTTGCAGCCCACTCCCAGAAGCACCCAGCCACCATAGCAAAGGTGAAGCGATCGCAGATCAATCCCCATACTGGTTTGATTGTCCAAGGCAGCATCGCCACGACTCCAATTAGGGCGGTGACGGCTGGCGATCGCCAATCACCTGAGCAACCGCGCAGATATTTCTGGCAATCGCTATTCTAGAAGGATGAATCATCGAAGATCTTCTTTACGGCGGCGGTGGCGCGAGTTTCGCCGATCGCTGTCTACCTACCAATATTGTGTTAAAGCAATCGAACTCGTCTGGCGGTGCGATCGCACTCTGACGATTGCATTTGCTATTCTCACCTTGATTAGCGGATTGCTTCCAGCGGCGATCGCCTATGTGGGCAAGCTGATTGTGGATAGCGTGGTGCTGGCAGCCCAAACTGGAGCCACGGGCGATCGCGGGTTGGTCATGCAATATTTAGTCCTAGAAGCATTGATCACGGCTCTGTTTACTGCTTCACGCCAAGGGCTGATGCTGTGCCAATCGATCCTGAGAATGCTGTTGGGTCAGGAGGTCAACGTGATGATCATGGAAAAGGCGCTGACCCTCAACATGGCGCACTTTGAGAATCCAGAAATCTACGACAAAATGGTGCGTGCCCGTCGAGAAGCTTCTAGCCGTCCCTTAAGTTTGGTGGGGCGCAGCTTTGGGTTGGTACAGGATGGCTTGTCGTTGATCACCTTTGGCGGCTTGCTACTCGGTTTTTCTGGCGGTGTTGTCATCCTGCTGCTGGTTGCGGCGTTTCCGGCTTTTGTTGCCGAAACGCGCTTTGCCGACCAAGCCTTTCGATTGTTTCAGTGGCGCGCTCCTGAAACTCGTGAGCAAAACTACGTGGAATGGCTGATCTCCAACGAAAGCAGCGCCATGGAAGTGAAGCTTTATCAGTTGGGCGATACTCTTTTAGATCGCTACAAAGCCACCTTTCAGCGTTTATTTCAGGAAGATAAAACGCTGACCATTCGCCGCAGCCTATGGCGTTACCTATTAGGCTTATTGAGTACGCTGGCTTTTTACGTGGCGTATGTGTGGATTGCATTAGAAGCGATCGCGGGGCGCATTTCTCTCGGCGAACTCACCATGTATCTCGTGGTGTTTCGTCAAGGACAAACCACGTTTTCTAACCTGCTGACGAACATCAGCGGGATCTATGAAGATAGCCTTTACCTTTCCAATCTATACGAATTTTTGGAGGAGCCAATTTTCAATTCGGGCGGCAGCGCTACCCAAGGAGCCTTACCCACCGATGGCTTGCGATTTGAAAATGTCAGCTTTGCTTACGCTGGCAATTCCAAACTGGCTCTACAGAACGTATCCTTTCACCTTAAGCCTGGTGAAAAACTGGCGATCGTGGGGGAAAATGGGTCTGGCAAAACCACTTTGATTAAACTGCTGACTCGGCTTTACAGCCCTGATTCTGGCAAGATCTTGCTGGATGGACGTGACTTAGAAGAATGGGATTTGCTGACTTTGCAGCGACGAATTGGCGTGATTTTCCAAAACTTCGTGCGCTACCAATTCACGGTTGGCGAAAATATTGGGGCAGGCGATGTCACCGCGCTGCAAGATGAAGAGCGCTGGCAAGTTGCCGCTGAAAAAGGCATGGCACATCCCGCGATCGCTGAACTGGCTGACGGGTATTGGACTCGTTTAGGGCGCTGGTTTAAAGGCGGGCGAGAACTCTCTGGTGGGCAATGGCAAAAAATTGCCCTCTCCCGCGCTTTCATGCGAATTGGCGCTGATATTCTCGTGCTAGATGAACCCACTTCTGCTATGGATGCAGAAGCCGAAGCCCAAATTTTTGACCGATTTCGGGCGATGACTCAAAATCAAATGGCGATTTTGATCTCTCACCGATTTTCTACCGTTCGTATGGCAGACACCATTTTAGTGCTGGAAAAAGGGGAAGTTTTGGAAACTGGCACCCACGAAGAGTTGCTCAAAATGAACGGACGCTATGCTCATCTATTTGCCCTACAAGCCGCTGGCTATCGGTAAAGAGCGATCGCTGACCATCGGGTTCGTATCGCATGTTTTAACAGGCACCCTGTTTGATACTAGCCAAGCGATCGCAGATGGTGGCAAACAAAGGGCGCAAGGAGGTCGTGGGGTGCATACAGTCTTGTTGGAGGTGCCGCAGCCGAGTCATGATATCGGGGTGGGAGAGTGCATCCTGCTGATCACAATGATCTAATAAATCTTCCATCAAACAACCAACCGCTCTGACTTCCAGCCGTTCTAATGCTTGTGCAGTTAAGGGGGCGATCGCGTCATAAAAGCTGGCAGCACCGAAGTCACCGAACAAGCTGTGTCCGTGATCGTTGACCAAAATATTGTGGGCATAAAGATCGCCGTGCAGGATGCCTTGACGGTGCAGATGGGCAACAGCGGCAGCAATTCCCTCAGTGATGCGAAGGATATCTGCTAAGGAAAAAACCGTGTCTGGTGGATAGCTATCTCTAGTACAAGTATCCAAGCTGGGAGGGTGACCCAGATTTTTGTAGTCTGGTGGAATTAAGGACAATACCAATCCTGCCGTAGCATCCGGATGATTGACCAATTGCCCCAATGCGGTTACCAAATTTGGGTGTGATCCCGCTGCGATACAGGCTTGCATTTCATTCATCGGCAACCCATCGCTGGTAATTTCACCTTTGAAGACCTTAATGGCAACGTCTTTGGTTTCGGTTTGGGTTACCCGCCACAATCCTTTGGAAATGATGCCAGAGGCACCTTGCCCTAAGGTGTTTCCTAGCGTTAAGTCAGACCAGTCAATGGTGGCTATCGATTGTGGCGCAGTGGCAGCGTGGGCAAATGGGTTGCCTGAATATGCCAGCCATGCCAAACGGGGCAGACTTAGCAGCCAAGCGGGGAGGGATGAAAGCTGATTGGCGGACAGCCGAATCAACTCTAGATTCTGGCAGTCTGCCATTTCATCGGGCAGCGATCGCAAACGGTTTCCCGCCAGCATCAGTTTTTGCAGCTTGCTCAGGGTGCCGATCTCTGGCGGTAGCTGCTCAATCTGGTTATCTGTCAAAATCAGCCAGCGAATAATAGGGGACAGCGCTGAGGCACTAACCCGGCGAATTTGGTTGGATTTGAACCCAATAACGCTGAGTTGGGGGCATTGGGCAAGCACTTCTGGAATCTCTTCAAACTGATTGTTGAAAAAGAAAGCGGCTTTGAGGTTGGTTAACCGTCCAAAGTCATCGGGCAGAGAATTGAGTCGATTATTCGACAGATCCAAAATTTCTAACGAATCTGCCAGATCTAAAATCTCAAGAGGAAATTGGGTCAACCCGCAGTTCAGCGCCAATCGGTTGCTAGGTTCTAACTGACCCGATCTCAGCAAGTTGAACGTTTCCATCGTCACAATAGTAGACCTCTTGCCGATTAGGTTGCCGTGTGTTGTCGTCGGAGCAGTCGCTAGACCATTATCCCCACTCACAATACTATGCAAACTGCTGCGATCCTATGGCAACCGTGGTGCAACAAAATCGCGAAAGCTTGATTGATTTACACTTGGGTCGAAAAGCAGGGTATACTGTGGAAGTGTGTTTTACGGGATGTAGCGCAGCTTGGTAGCGCGCCTGCTTTGGGAGCAGGATGCCGCAGGTTCGAATCCTGTCATCCCGATTGTTAAAAAGTTAGCTTGAACCATTTACAGCGATCGCTTTAGCTGTTTCATTCTTGCCACGGCATTAAATCGGCGGTAACCTGCGCTTTCTGAAGATTGCGAATCAGTCGTTGAGCTTGATGCTTGTAGAGCGGAATCGGCACTAGTGCGGGCAGGCTTGTCATCATCTGTCGGGCAGCACCGATGCTACATCCCGAAATGCGGGTAATTTCATTAGCCCCTTCAAAAATGGCATCTTGATTAGGGGCTTTGCTCACGCGCACTTGCCAACTGGGTGGGGTTGATTCGGCACGCTCGATGCGCTGTAGGCTCTGAGTCGTGGCAAGCAAAATTAGGCGATCGCCCGCTTCCAATCGCACATCATCCGAGGGTAACAGGTTGGCGGCTGATTGCGATCGTTGATGTAAGACAGGCACCACACCAAACCCATAGGCAACTTCAGCGAGCAACAATCCATTCAGCGTATCCTCTGGTTCAATCCTATATTCCGTCACCAAAATGGTTTGATGCTTAAGATGAAACAAGCTAAGAATTTTTTCGCCATATGCCGCCGCTGCAAATACTTCTGCTGAAAGCGCTGGAGCGCAGAGAACTTGAGCGTAGGGAAACAACTGCGCCACATTATTGCTAAAAAGCTGATCCTGAGTCCGAATCACTAATTCACTCTGAGGATTTGCCGCATGAACCATCAATCCAATTTCTAAATTTTCCATATCATCACCCAACACTACCAGCGTCGTTTGGGCTTGAGCCAAGTTCACCTGGGTCAGTGCCTCACTGATATTGCCAACCACCATCGGCATTTGCGGCAAAATGCTTGACTCAAGCGCCGTGCTATCGATGCCCACTAATGGTTGTTTAAGATCTTGCAGAATGGCGGCTATGCGTTGCCCAACGCGACCTAGCCCAATAATCACCACATGGTTTTGTTTGGGAATGGGCGGGCGGTTTTTGAACTGAAACTTTGCGGTCAACAATGCTTCAGTCAGCAAAGCATAGAGTACGCCCACAAAGGCTGTTCCTGCTAGCGTCAGTCCTAGGCTAAAAAGCCTTAACCACCAAGACATTTCTTCGGCAGAGGTCGATTGGGCAGCAAATTTTACCCCGCCAAATAAATCACCATACCCTCCTAAAAGCAAGATGACTGGAGCGTAGAAGGCTTCAGCTAAGCCAATCTCAGGATAATGCAGGCTGTATAAAACAATTCCTAAAACCCACAAAACGGAAACAGCAACCCCACAAATGATTGCAACTCGCCGCGTTTGATATTGAGCCGTAGACTGCCAAAACTCAACTAACTTTTGCTTGATGTTGCCATTGAGTATGGGTAATACAGGCATCCCAAATAATCGGCGGCGCTGAGATGAAGCTGCACTTGTTTTTTTGGACTGCCGCTGTTGAGTTGCGGATCTAGTCTGCTGCTGAGACTCTGTTTCTGTTGAAAGCTGAGGGCTGTAGCCGACCAGTCGATCTAGCAGTTCAATATACACCACTGTATCTCCAGCCATTAGCGTCGCGTCTGCATCCGAACTATAAAATTGCTGAAAAGATGGAGAGGATGCGGAAGTATGGAGTAGCACTCGTCGAAATGAGGTATCCAAGTCTCTTAGTTGCCGCCGATCGCACCAGCGATCGCCCCGCTGAATCTCGCGGTTTACGACCCGCAGCCATTGATCTTCCAGTTTGAAAAATCCTGGCACATCTGCCCCTAGGGCGGCGAATGCAAACGCGGAGGCAGACAAATCAACCGGTTCAAATGCGACAAAGCTGCCAAGATTTTTGCTTAGGAGTTGATTAAGATTTTGCTTGGACGATCGCACGACCAACCGCACATTTGGGTTGAGCAACCTTGCCGCAAATGCTGCCTCAGTATTCGTCCGCTCATTATCAGTCACCAGTAAAATACCGCGACAATCACGAATCCCCGCAGACTCCAACACGCTGGCTTTACGACAGTCGCCTATGTGGACAGTTTCGACAGACTGCGCCAAATTAGGCAATTCCCAATCGATCGCTTGAGTTAACTCGATCGCAATCACCCTGGCTCCATATTGGTGCAGCACTGCCACACAGTTCTGCCCAATGCTTCCTAGTCCGCAAATGATAAACATCGCCTTTTCGGACTTTGGCGAGGGTTGCAATTGGGGCGTAACGATGGGATCGCTACCGACATCACCACTTTCTTCTAGGAGAGTTTTTGCAACGAATACCATGGACGATTTGCTCGATCAGTGGCTAATGCTGATTATAGTGCTTGTGTTTATGAGGCGTGATGACCACTCCTAGTTCTAAAGTTAGGAGGGACGATGAAAACGGGTCGCTTTTTTTCCTGCTCAAAGGGGGAAAACTACTTGCCAGAACTTACGCAGATGAATTGGAATTCGCCCCCCAACCCCCAATTCTGGGGGAGCAAGAAAATCAAAGTCCCCCAGAATTGGGGGATTTAGGGGGCAAACTACTTACAAAGCAGATGACACCGAAGCAACCTCAAGCGTTTTGGTAAAAAGTGTATGGTCTGCTTGGGGTGATTCCGTGGCGACGGGCGCTAGCTGCACCGCGCAGGCTTTTAGTTCAGGTTGCTTGGAATCAGGGCACGATTGGTCATGAGTCATGGCATTCGCTTCTGCTTGATCTGCCCAAAGCTCACCCCAATGAATCGGCACGAACACGGTTCCAGGCGCGATCGCGGCGGTAATCTTGGCGGGAAAACGAGCCATCCCTCGCCGCGATCGCACCTCGACTAAGCAGTGATCTTCTACCCCAATTCGGGCGGCATCACGGGGATGAATTTCCAAAAAAGGATGGGGATGCATCTGTCGAATTTTCTCAATCCGTCCCGTGCGCGTTTGAGTATGCCAATGTCCATAAAGTCTGCCGGTCGTTAGCACAAACGGATATGCCGCATCGGGAGGTTCTGCCAAGCCGCGTGAGTGATAGGCTGAAAAGTGCGCTCGTCCATCGGCAGTGGGAAACTGATGATCGGTATACAGTCGTTTTGCAGTGACAGCCGTTTGGAGAAGCTGATCAGGGTGAATCTGCGGGGTCAATTGGGTTCCACTCTCTTTCGGACAAGGCCATTGCAGAGGACCTTCCTGCCGCAGGCGATCGTGGCTCAGCCCAGACATATCGCAGACACGCCCTTGAGTCAGTTGCACATATTCGGCAAACACCTCGGCAGAGTTGGCAAACGAAAGCTGATCCGCAAACCCCAAACGACAGCCCACTTCGGCGATGATTTCCCAATCGGGGCGGGCTTCGCCGGGTGGAGGAGAAAATGCCTGACACAGGGTGACCACGCGCTCGGAGTTGGTCATGGTTCCAGTTTTTTCGCCCCATTGAGCGGCTGGCAATAAGACGTGAGCAAATTTGGCGGTTTCGGTTGGGTAGTAGGCATCTTGATGAATGGTGAAGGGCGATCGCCTCAATGCTGTTTTCACCCGTTCCAAATCGGGTAGACTGACCGCCGGATTGGTTGCCACAATCCACAGCAAGCCGACATCATCGGTTTCTAAACCAGTAATGATGTCCCACGCCGTGCGTCCCCAATCGGCAGAAATACGTCCGGCTGGCAGTCCCCAAAACTGCTCAAGTTCTGCCCGATGGTCGGGAAATTGGACATGGCGATAACCGGGCAGCAGATTGCATAAGCCGCCCGTTTCCCGCCCGCCCATGGCGTTGGGTTGCCCTGTGAGCGAAAACGGTCCGGCACCGGGTTTACCAATTTGCCCGGTGATCAAATGTAGGTTGATAATCGCGCGCACCTTGGCAGTTCCTTCACTGGATTGGTTCACGCCCATCGACCAGAGAGAGAGGACTCGGTTTGATTCAGCCCACCAGCGAGCCGCAGTTTCAAGGTCGCTAATTGAGATGCCGCATCGCTCAGACACCACAGCGGGAGAATAGTGCTGAGTGACTGCTGCAAAATCTGAAAACCCTACGGTGTGATTTGTAATAAAATCTGTATCCACACAGTTCCAGCGGAGAAGCAAATGGGCAATCCCATTGAGTAAATCAATATCCGTACCGGGCTGAATCGCCAGGTGCAAATCGGCATCCTCAGCGGTTTTGGTGCGCCGGGGATCAACCGCCACCATTTTGACGCTGCGATTTTTCTTGTGGTGCTTTTGCAGGCGATTATGGATAATGGGGTGACATTCTGCGGTGTTTGCCCCAATTAGAAAGGCACAATCGGTTAAATCTAAGTCTTCATAACAGCAGGGCGGTCCATCAGAGCCGAGGCTTTGTACATAGCCAGCAACAGCAGAGGACATACACAGGCGCGAATTGGAATCAAAATTATTGGTGCCTAAACAGCCTTTCAAAAGTTTTTGGGCAACGTAATAATCTTCCGTTTGTAGTTGCCCAGACCCATACATACAAACCCCGTCGGCTCCTTGAGTGGAGCGAACCGTTTGAATGCGAGAGGCGACTAACTCTAGGGCTTGATCCCAAGAAGCCCGCCGAAATTCTTGATCTAAAGACTCGCGAATCATCGGATATAGCAGGCGGTCTTTATTTAATGCTTCAGCAACCGTGGCACCTTTCACACAAACCATGCCCTGGCTAGAAGGATGAGCGCGATCGCCTCTCACCTTCCAGGAATTTCCTGCTTGCCCTTGTCCATTCACAGCATTTTCTACTTGAGGAGCAGGTAACACTTCTAATCCACAACCGACACCGCAATAGGGACAAAGGGTCTTAACCGAACATTCCATAGAATCCGTTTGAAGGTCGTCGTTGAGCAAGGATGATCCTACCCCAACCCGCGATCGCTCAGAAACTTGCAGGTGAAGGCAGGGAATTTTATTGAGCAAGGTTTCGCCAGCGGCAGCGCAGGAGTGAATTTCGAGTAAAGCGTCAGGAATGGCTTCAAATAAGAGCCGTTGACGGGGAAAAACCACGCGCTCAAACAACCAATTAGGAATGGTCAGAATCTTTGCCTGCTGAATTTGCGTGGTGGTATTGACGTAATAACAAAGAATTCGGTTCGACAAATGGGTTGGAAACGGGGTAAACGCCGAGGTCATCACAACACTCCTGTATGGGTGCTTGAGCGATTCAAATATGCGCCAGCGATCGCGGTTAGTCGATCAAAGCCTAGAAAGTGTGAATCGCAGTTCCTCAGGCTGTTTGAGTTTTTTGGCTGCCAAGTCTATTCTTCGGTGTGCAGGGCGAACCGTCCAAATAAGAAATCTAAGGCTCGATTCCGCAGGGTGTAGTATGCCGGATCTTCCATCATTTGGGTGCGGTTGCGCGGGTGCGGAAAATGGACTTCCATAATTTCGCCAATCTTGGCGGCGGGTCCATTCGTCATCATCACAATGCGATCGGCTAAAAACAAGGCTTCATCAATGTCGTGGGTGATCATCATTACAGTCACCTGTTGGTCTGCCCAAATTTTGAGCAACTCTTCTTGCAACTCTTCACGGGTGATGGCATCTAGTGCCCCAAACGGTTCGTCTAAGACTAATACTTCTGGACAAATTGACAGGGCACGAGCAATGGAAACCCGCTGTTTCATGCCGCCGGATAGTTGACCGGGTTTTTTCTGAGCCGCTTCTTCCAGACCCACCATTGCTAGGTGCTTTTGGACAATCTCGACCTTTTCTGGCTTCGACTTTTCGGTGAATACCGCATTCACGGCGATGTAAACGTTTTCAAAGGCAGTTTTCCAGGGCAACAGCGCATAGTTTTGAAAGACCACCATGCGATCGGGTCCAGGTCGCACAATCCGCTCCCCTTTCAGCCGCACTTCGCCACTGGTCGGCTGGGCAAACCCAGACACCATGTTCAGCAACGTCGATTTGCCACAGCCAGAATGCCCAATGACGCAAACAAATTCACCTTCACTCACGGTCAAATCGATCCCGTCTAGAACGATGTTATCTCCTTGAGTAGAGGGATATATTTTGGAAACCTGGTCAATTTCCAAAAAGCTGGAGTTGGGCTGAATTAAATCGGTTGATTGTGGAGTTGTGAGGGTTTGCATAAGTGCTTTCTACAGTGGTGGGGAGTATTGGATTGATTGCAAGAGCAAGCGGTGAAGGTAAGCAATCACATAACTAATTTCGGACTGTTTTAGTTGTACTGCTCCTATTGGCTCAAGCTTTGTCTAAGCAGCTACCGTTGCCATACTATCCAAATTAATTTCTTTAACCTGAATGGGCTGCGCGATCGCAAATTGGTTGAGATAAGCAAGGGGATCATCTGGGCTGAAGATTACCTCATCGAACAGCGCAAAGGGTAGGCGATCGGGTTCAGTGATAGGGAAGTCAAGTTCCTCAGCCGCCTCCCGATAGACATCAAGACGATGGGTGCGTTGCAGCACTTCCACCCAGTTTTTAGGGAAAGGCGCAATTCCCCAACGGGCAAGCTGAGTCAAAATCCACAGGCTCTCAATCTGCTGCGGGTAATTGCTGCGATCGACATAGAACTGGTTGAATCTCAGCAGCGATCGCGGAACCTCTCCTCTGCCGTAGTTATAGGCATCAATGAAGCCGGGGCGAGTATATTCTGGTATGGAGCCGACATATTCTGGCTTGCAAAGCAGTGCCAAAATTTCTTCACGATTGCGGCGATCGTCACAGTATTCGCAGGCTTCCATCAGCGCTTTCACGAGGGCTAAATAGGTTTGGGGATATTGATTCACCCAATCTTCTCGAACGCCTAGCACTTTTTCGGGATGCCCTGCCCAAATATCCAGGTCAGTTGCCATGACGACCCCCAGCCCTTCATGCACAGCGCGGGAGTTCCAGGGTTCTCCGGCACAGTAGCCGTCGATGTTGTTGGACTGAAGATTGGCAACCATTTGAGCTGGAGGAATGACCGCAAGGTTAACATCTTGATCGGGGTCAATGCCGCCGGATGCCAACCAGTAGCGCAACATCAAGTTGTGCATGGAGGTGGGATGAACAATGCCTAATGTCCGGGTTTTAGACTCATCAGAAGGATGCTTGACTAAGGCGGCAAAATCTTCGAGCGATCGCACTCCTTGATCGTAAATATCTTTATCTAACGTAATAGCGTTCCCGTTGCGACTCAGCACCAAGGAAATCACCATCGGTAAAGGAGGTTTGTTGTCAAACCCGACCGTCATGGCGAGGGGCATTCCCGCCACCATTTGAGCCGCATCCAATCGGTTAGAGGCAACGCCTTCTAGAATTGCTTTCCAGCTTGGCTCACGGGACAAAGTAACTTCTTCTAAACCATGTTTGGCAAAAAAGCCCATCTCTTTTGCCACCATCAGCGGCGCACAATCGGTCAGGGGCACAAAGCCAATATCCAAGTTGACTTTTTCTAAGCCGTGACGAGCGATCGCGACCACTTTTTTGGATTTGCGCTTTTTCTCCCGCTTCTGCTGGTTAAGAAAATAAATCATCTCATTCCGCAGAGTGTAGTAACTGGGATGATTCACCACTTCTAAGCGATGGCGCGGATGTTGCATCGGCACATGTAAAATTTGCCCAATTTGGGCTTCCGGTCCGTTGGTCATCATGACGATGCGATCGCTCAACAGCAGCGCTTCATCGACATCGTGGGTCACCATGACGCAGGTAATCTTGCTCTCTTCGCAAATCCGCATCAACTGATCTTGCAGATTGCCGCGAGTCAGAGCGTCCAATGCGCCAAAGGGTTCATCTAACAGCAATAGCTTGGGACGAATTGCCAGGGCACGGGCGATCGCAACCCGTTGCTTCATCCCACCCGATAGCTCATTCGGCTTCTTGTGGACTGCATTTCGCAACCCAACCAAATCAACGTGGCGATCGATGATGTTTTGCCGCTCCGCAATAGGCAAATCGCTCATTACCTTATTCACCGCCAGTTCGATGTTTTGATAGACCGTTAGCCAGGGCAGTAAGGAATAGTTTTGAAATACCACCATGCGATCGGGTCCAGGCTGAGTCACTTCCCGCCCTTCCAGCACCACCCCGCCATTGGTCGGCTGATCTAGCCCTGCCATGATGTTGAGCAACGTTGATTTGCCGCAGCCAGAATGCCCCACCAACGAGACAAACTCGCCCTGCTGCATCTTCAGTTCGATGTTCTTTAGGGCAATGTATTGACCGCCATTGGCGAGATCAAAAATACGATCAACATGGTCAACTTCTACAAAGAAAGACATAGATATCTCTGGGGAATGAGGAATTAGGAATCATCTTGGGTAAGGGCGTAGCATTCGGCAGTCGGTCTCCGCTTGAGTCGCAAAATTTTGCCCGAATGCCACGCCCCTACAAAATATGCAGGCGCTTATTTATCTGTGCTGACAAAACTGGCAAAATACCCAATCAGCTTATCGAGTAAGAAGCCAATCACCCCAATGTAAAACAGTGCCAAAATCACTTCGCTAATGTCGCCGCTGTTGTAGGAATTCCAGATAAAAAAGCCAATGCCTGTGTCGCCCCGCAACATCTCGGCTGCCACGATCGCCAACCACGCTAGACCAATTCCCAACTTCAATCCAGTGAACATATAGGGAACAATCGATGGCAGTAAAATGCTAAAGAAATATTCTGAGCCAGAAAGACGCAATACTTTCGCCACATTCTTATAGTCTTGAGGCATTTGCTGCACCCCAACCGCCGTGTTGTAGAGGATGGGCCAAATTGCGGTGACGAAGATAATGAAAATTCCAGAGGGACCAGAGTCTTTGAAGATTGCCAGGGCGATCGGCAACCATGCCAGAGGCGGCACAGTCCGCAAAATCTGGAACATGGGGTCAACTGCTTCATAAGCGATCGGAATCGCCCCAATCAGCACCCCAACCAAAATTCCGATAATTGCGGCTATGGTGTAGCCAATTGCGACTCGTTGAAGACTTGCCAAAGCCTGCCAGCCCAATCCTTTATCCTCTCCTTCTTTGAAAAAAGGACTGATGATGAATGGGTCCCAAGTATCTTTCACAACTTCGATCGGTCCAGGCAACGCCTTCGTGAGAGTGGAAAAGACTTGCCAAATGAGCAATGCCACGATTAGACCAATTACTGGAGCAATAAATTTTCTGGCGTGCTTTTGAAAGTAAGTCGTCGAGTTGGCGAGGAAGGAAGAGGGAAGACCGCCAGCGTCTGCGCGTGTTTCCATGGTCTAGTTGTCCTTGAATGTGTGAGTGAGTGTTGAAGCTTTTGATGATTTATGCAGGAGCTTTGAGTAGATGAAACCCGACTCAAAGCTCCATCGTTCAAACTCTATGCTTTCATTGCCGCGATCTTAAGGCTCTTCAAATAAGCCTCTGGATCTTCTGGGTCAAATTTGACTCCATCAAAGAAGGTTTCAACACCGCGAGAAGAAGTCTTGGGAATTTCTGCGTCAGGGACTTTCATTGCGGTTGCCGCTTCGCGCCACATATCTTCTCGATTCACCTGCTTAACCAACGCTTTGGTATCCAAATCACTGGGGAGGTAGCCCCAACGCTGATCTTCGGTGATAAACCAGGTGTCATGGCTTTGGTATGGGTAGGAGGCGAAGTCTTGCCAGAATTTCATGATGTGTGGACTGTTTTCTTCGACGCGCCCATTGCCAAAGTCAACCGTGCCTTGCAGCCGTCCGGCGATCGCGGCTGCATCCACCTTTAAATATTCGCGCTTAGCGATAATATCTGCCATTTCCTTCTTGTTTTCAGCCTTGTCGCACCACATTTGCGCTTCCATCACAGCCATCAGCAATGCTTTTGCAGCTTTAGGATTTTTGTCTACCCAATCAGCCCGCATGGAGAAAGCTTTTTCAGGATGGTTGTTCCAGAGTTCACCAGTGGTAAGAGCGCTATAGCCAATATCTTCTTTGACTAATTTCGCGTTCCAAGGTTCACCCACACAGAAGGATGCCATTTGCCCTTCCTGCATATTGGCAATCATTTGAGGGGGGGGAATCACAATCAGCGAGGCATCTTTATTGGGATTGACTCCATTGGCAGCTAACCAATATCGCATCCAAAGGTCATGAGTTCCACCGGGAAAGGTGACTGCACACTTAACAGGGTTTCCAGCAGCGCTTGCCTTCGCAAAGGCTCCTTTAAGGGCATCACTCTTCAAGCCAACCTTCAAATCTTTATAGGTGTTGGCAATAGAAATTCCCTGTCCATTCAGGTTCAGACGAGCCAGGATGTACATAGGTATCTTCTTGCCATCGGTAATTTTGCCCGTGGTCAGCAAGTAAGACATGGGAGTTAGAATGTGAGCGCCATCAATGCCGTTACCTTGAGAACCTGTGGAGAGGTTGTCGCGGGTGGTTGCCCAAGAGGTTTGCTTGACCAATTTGACATCTTTCATGCCGTATTTGGCAAAGTAGCCTTTTTCCTGAGCAATGATTAGGGGTGCAGAGTCGGTCAGGGCAATGAAGCCGAGACTTGCTGCGGTAACTTCGGGAGTGTCGCCAGCCGCAACGTTGACCGCAGGAGTCGCGCTTGGTGACGCTGAGGTGGTTGTAGTTGTGGAGCTACTACAGCCATGTACAAGCAGCGTTCCGGCGGCGGTGGCACCTGCGGCAATGATGAACTTCCGTCTTGAGAGATTGGTCATGAGTTCCTTTCAGCTTTGTAAGTCAGCGATAGTTGATTTGAGTGTGTGAGGATTGATGGGGCGAAGCTTGAACTAACAAGTCAGGGCAGCGATCGCCCCTGTGTTTGGCGGTCACATGGCTGCTTCAGCGCGAAGACTGGCACCAAAATTTTGAATCAACAGATTCCGCAACACAGGCAGCAGGTCTTCGCAAGGAATCCCTTTTTGCACACAGGTGCCAAGTTTGGCATCTTTGCCCACGGTGCCGCCCATGTATAGATCTACGGCATCTACCGTTTTGCCATCTTTGCGGATTTTGGTGCCCATTAAACCAATGTCTGCCACCTGCGGTTGACCGCAAGAGTTGGGGCATCCCGTCCAGTGAATCCGCACCGAATGAGGAACGTGCAGTTCTGCATCCAGGTCTGCGGTGAGTGCTAGGGCGCGGTTTTTGGTTTCGACGAGCGCAAAGTTGCAGAATTGGGCACCGGTGCAGGAGATTAGCGATCGCCCCAGCGTGGATGGATTGACAGAAAATCGCTCTAGCAGTGGCTCTTTCAGCAACGGTGCAATCCGCGAATCGGGCACATTCGGGATCAAAACGTTTTGCTCCACCGTCAGGCGCATTTCGCCACTGCCATACACCTCAGCAATCCGGGCTAAATCAAACATATCGGATGCAAACAGGCGACCTACAGGGATATGCAGACCCACGTAATTTAAGCCGGGTTGCTTTTGAGCATGAATGCCAATGTGATCCCGTTTTTCCCAAAGAATTTCGTCTTTCTCGGCTTCAGGTTGCAAGGAGTGTCCTATTTGCTGTTCGACTTCGGCGCGAAAGCGATCAACGCCCCATTCATCAATCAGCCACATCAAGCGAGATTTTTGCCGATTTGCCCTTAATCCGTGGTTGCGGTAAACCAGCAAAATTGCTTCGCACAGAGCCACTACATCACGCGGATCAACCCAGGCGTTTAGGGGAATTGCAGCATCGCAGCGCTTGGCAGAGAAGAAACCACCCACCAGCACGTTAAAGCCTAGGACATCACTTTTGTAAGCGGGAATAAAGGCGATGTCGTTAATTTCGGCATGGACGGAGTTATCTCTACAACCCGCGATCGCAATATTAAACTTACGCGGCAGGTTAGAAAAAGAGGGATTCCCTTCACCGTTGTTGGTAATCATGTCCTGCACCTTACGGCACAGCCCTCGTGTGTCAATCAGTTCGTCGGCATCAATGCCAGCAACGGGCGAGCCAGTGATATTGCGAACATTGTCCATGCCAGATTGAACACTGGTTAGCCCTGCCTGTTCAAATCGGCTAAAAATGTCTGGAATGTCTTCAATCCGAATTCCGCGCAGTTGAATATTCTGCCGAGTGGTGACATCGCCATAGCCATCTTCACCGTAGCGCTGAATCACTTCCGCTAAAACCCGCATTTGCCCACTGGTGACAATGCCGTTGGGTAGGCGCATCCGCAGCATAAACTTGCCAGGTGTGACCGGACGAAAGAAAACACCCAGCCATTTCAAGCGATGTTCGCGATCGGTTTCATCCATCGCCTCCCAGCCAATCTTGGCAAACTCTTCAAGCTCTGCCCTGATGGCTAGCCCATCTTTTTCTGCCTTTAACTTTTCAAACTTGTTCAGACTTGTTGCCGCCGGAACAGTACTTGTCATAACTTCATCCACTGAGATACTGCTAATTCGCTTAACCAACGCACCGTTTTTTCCCTGCAACTCCCATACTCAAACTGGCTGCTACCTCTAAAATTGCTTGCTGTTTTTCTAAACTGAACATTCAAAATTTGGACAGCTTAGTAAAGCGATCATTAATTCTTTTTAAAAAGTCAATTTAGAGCTTCCAGCTTGTGCGTAGCTAGAATTAAGGTAGAAGCATGGCGACAAGAGTTTCGTATAGTTAATTACAAAATATTTCTAAACATGAATTTTTAGCATTACTTTAATGCGACATAAGCAAGTATTGCAGATTCACAGTCAAGATTATTCCTGGAAACGACCGCATCATAGGCATTTGAGCCAATGTTAGCTAAACGGTTCAAATAGCAACGAATATCTTAAAACATTACAAATAGTGCATTTCTTGTTTGCAGCTATTTTCAGGAGAGTGGGCAGTGCCCAGAATTTTTCAAGGCGCTTCACCCCAAAGGTTTTGGGCAGTGCCCACCCTGCAATCTGTGGTCTATTCATGTAAAAACGGCTGTAACAATACTGTTTCTCAGCAATCAAATCGTGCCGCAATTCAGTGGGTTTGTCAGAAAATCCGTCTGTGAAACTGCAAACCTACATAGGTAAGCGCAAATTCTTGACTACCGACAGACTGCCTTGCCCCAAGAACGCACTCAATTTATTGGCAACCGCTCAATGGATCGTTATGGTAGTTCAGGGTGCGATCGCTCTTTCAAGCCCAACTCCGGCAACCGGGGCAGGGTTATGCTAGCCACCAATCCGGGCAACCTAAAAATGCAGCTTTTTAGCCATAGATCCCCATGAAATCGAGTAAACGCACTAGAAATGGTGTCTTGATTGGCACCGCCCTGTTGATTAGCCTTGGGCTTGCCTGGTTCCTGAAATGGTCGGGTGGTAACTCGTTAGAGTCGCTTGGCACCAAAAATGATGGGAGTGCTAGCGCGATCGCAGCAGACCCAAAAGTAAGCGTGGGCATAAACTTGTCAGGCATTGCCGATTGGTCGAGTCAATGGGGGTTTGTGGATGCGTTTAAGACCTCACGCGCCTGGATTCCGCAGCGACAAGGCGCACCTTGGGGGCAGGGCGGCACCCTCAAGCTCACCCGCGAGGGCTGGATTGCCTCCCTGGAACCCGGTCAAACTGCTGAAACCGTGATGATGATTGGCAAACACTTTCCCTCCGGCAAATACACATTGCTGTATGACGGCGATGGCAAACTGGGCTTCACCTTCAACACAGCTAAAATCATTAGCCAGTCTCCTGGAAAAATGGCGGTGGATGTGAAGATTGACGGGGAAGGGGTGTTCCTCAAAATTTTGGCGACGAATCCCAGCAATCCGATTCGCAACATCCGCTTCATCATGCCGGGATTTGAAAACACCTATCAAACCCAGCCGTTTCATCCTGTGTTTCTCGATCGGCTGAAGCAATTCAACACGCTCAGGTTTATGGATTGGGCGGCAACCAACAATTCCAAACTGGTAAACTGGAGCGATCGCGCCACACCCAGCAGTCCATCTCAGGCAAGCGGTAAAGGCGTTGCGCTGGAACATCTGATTCAACTGGCAAACACGCTCAAAATCGATCCGTGGTTTACCCTGCCAGCCCAAGCCAACGATGAGTATGTACGAAATTTTGCTGTGCTGGTGCGCGATCGCCTCGATCCATCGCTCAAAGTGCATGTGGAATATTCCAATGAAGTTTGGAACAGCCAGTTTAGTCAGGCAAAATTTGCGGGAGAGAAAGGACTGGAGCGACGATTAGATGACACCAGTTGGGGTGCAGGTTTACGCTATTACTCCGAGCGTTCCGTTGAAATGTTCAAAATTTGGGAAGACGTGTTTGGGGCAAATCGCAAACAGCGGTTGGTCAAAGTGTTGGCAGGACAGGCATTCAACCCTTGGACGGCAGAGCAAATCTTAGGCTGGAAAAATGCCTATAAATACGCTGATGTGTATGCGATCGCGCCCTACTTCGATGGCTTAGGCGATGACGACAAAGACGGCTGGAGCAACCTCAACGATGTCAAAAACGTCGCTACTACGATCAACCTGACTCCCGATCAAATTATTGACGGCATGATGCAAGAAATGCCCACGGAAATCAAAGCGATGCTAGATGGTAATGCCGTTGTCGCCAAACGGTTTGGAGTCGATCTAGTTGCTTATGAAGGAGGCGCACATCTGACGAGCTACCAGTTTCCTGACGACAAGGTGGCTAAAATGACGACCTTATTTACCGCTGTCAATCGCAGTCCTCGCATGAGAGAGGTATACAAAGCCTATTTGAACCAGTGGAAGCAAAGCGGCGGCAAGCTGTTTAACCAGTTCAACGATGTGGCAGCGCCGAGTAAATGGGGCTTTTGGGGCGCACTGGAATATCAAAATCAGGATATCAACAGCGCTCCAAAATACCTAGGTTTGACGGACTTTATTCGCGCAAACCCCAAAAAGTAAGACAAACTCCATCGGGCAAGCAAAACCAAACTTTGAAACAGCAGTAGAATTTAGGCTGTGGACTAACTTCACCGAGGTGACTATGGTTCCGAAAACTCACAAGTTGTTGGCGACTGATGCTGTGATCCACATTGAGCAGGATGATCCACCGCGATCGCCCAGAGACATTTTGCCAACAATGTATGATTTACCCAGTGAAGACCCAGAGGAGCCTGGTTTGCCCGACGAATTTCATGACCTCCAACCCCAACTCTTAAGCCGGACACTCAGCTTATCGGGCTACAGCCGAGAGAATTGCTTCACCGCGTCTGACCTCAACCTCTACTACACGGTGCGTCATCCACTGTGGCACAAGCGCCCAGATTGGTTTCTGGTCGTAGATGTGCCTCGGTTATATGAGCAGCGGGATTTGCGCCGCAGTTATGTACTCTGGCAGGAAGGCAATCCGCCCACTGTGGTAGTCGAGTTTTTGTCGCCGGGAACTGAAGCAGAAGACTTAGGGCGATTTTATGATGAAACGGCTGAGGGTTCAGAAGGTGAACCAACCCGTGCTGCTAGCTCTACCGCTTTAAACGGGGATAATGATGCGAAGGCAAAGCCTCCCGGAAAATTTGAGGTATATGAAACGCGGTTGCGGGTGCCCCACTACTTTGTCTACAGCCGTTTTACTCAACGCTTACGTTACTTTAAGCTAGAGGGCGGACAGTATCAGGAACAACCCCTCAACCCAAAAACGCCACTCGCCTGGTTGCCGGATTTAGAAATTGGCTTGGGAATCTGGCAGGGTGAATTTGAGGGAGTGACCGCTGCCTGGTTGCGCTGGTGTGACCAAGACGGCAACTGGCTCCTAACGGATACTGAACAAGCCCAGCAGCAACTAGAACAAGAACGTCAGGCAAAAGAACAAGAACGTCAGGCAAAAGAACAAGAACGTCAGGCAAAAGAACAAGAACGTCAGGCAAAAGAACAAGCTCAAACTCAACTGCTGCAAGCGGCTCAAAACTTGCTGGCATCGGGGATGAAACTGGAGCAAGTGACTCAGATGTTAAATTTATCAGCGGTGCAAGTTGAATCGCTCCGTTCTTTGAATTAAATTTCAACCTGCCTGTTGTAGCTCAGTGAAATAAGGAAAAACAGATGAGCAACGTTAAAAACATTGTGCTGGTTCACGGTTTTTGGACAGATGCATCTAGTTACAGCGAGATTATTTCAACATTGTTGGCAGAAGAGTATGAAGTGGTTGCGGTTCAAAACCCGCTGACTTCGTTGGCGGATGATGTTGCGGCAACGAAACGCGCTTTGGCTCGCATCGAAGGTCAGTGCATTCTAGTGGGTCATTCGTGGGGCGGTATGGTCATTACCGAAGCTGGCAACGATGAACGAGTCTCTGGCTTAGTCTACATTGCCGCGCTGGCTCCTGATGCTGGCGAATCGATGATGGATTTGTTGAGCAAATACGAAGCCCCGCCTGTATCTCAGCATTTTCAAGAGCAAGAAGGCTTTATTTGGATTTCAAAAGAAGGCGTACAAAAGACGTTTGCAGGCGATCTTCCACTAGAACAATCAGCGTTGATATATGCGACTCAAACCGCGCCTTCGACATCACTGCTGGAAGCAACCATAAATTTGCCAGCGTGGAAAAATAAGCCAAGCTGGTATATTGTTGCGAGTCACGACCAAGCGGTTTCACCTAATTTTCAGCGAGATTCAGCGAAACGAATCGGGGCAACAACGGTTGCTGTTGAATCAAGTCACGTTGCAATGATGTCTCATGCAAAAGAAGTTTTGGACGTGATCCGAGAAGCGGCGGCAAATAGCTAATGTAACGCGCTGTCTAACAAATTTATTGAATGGAGGGGCAAGCATAAGGGCGATCGCATTACAGCAACCCCCTCAAACGCATTTTCACCGAAATGGTGGACGGTACGGAAAATTCACTTCACTGTTTCTGTTTGCGCGTCTACAAGTTGGTCTAGCTGTTGCCACACCTGATTGAGAACGGCATCCAAACCTTGGCGGGTGGCGGAGGAAATTTTGAAGATGGGGGCGTGGCTGAGTTGATGCAGTTGGGCAGCGATCGCGTCTATGTCAACCGCTTCATCCACGGCATCCAGTTTGCTGAGTGCCACAATTTGGGGACGGTCTGCCAAGCCGCGATCGTAGGCGCAGAGTTCGTCTTGAATTGTCTGGTAGCTGGCGATCGGGTCTTCGCTGGTCACATCAATCAAGTGCAGCAGCAGGCGAGTGCGTTCAATGTGACGTAAAAAGTCAAATCCTAAACCAACGCCCATGTGCGCCCCTTCAATCAGTCCAGGAATATCAGCAAACACGGTGCCGTCGCCGGTTGGTTTCCGGACTACGCCCAAATTGGGCACCAGTGTTGTAAAGGGATAGTCGGCAATTTTGGGGCGCGCTGCCGATACTGCCGAAATGAAAGTAGATTTTCCAGCATTGGGCAACCCGATGATCCCGACTTCTGCCAGCAGTTTCAGCTCTAGTCGCAGCATCCGACCATCTCCAGGCAATCCGGGCAGGGCTATTTCTGGGGCGCGATTGTGATTGGTCAAAAAGCAGGCGTTGCCTAAACCGCCTTTGCCGCCCTTCGCCACACACACTGTTTGCTCTGGTTCTACTAAGTCACCCAGCAATTCTTCGGTTTCCGCATCAAAGATCATGGTGCCGCAGGGAACTTCAATGATGCGATCGCGCCCGGAAGCTCCCGTGCATTTATTTGGTCCACCCCGTATGCCGTCATCCCCTTTATATAAACGGTTGTAGCGAAAATCGAGCAGCGTTTGCAGGTTCTCCACGGCTTTCACAAGCACCGAACCACCCCTGCCGCCAGTTCCACCAGAAGGACCTCCCGCAGGCACATACTTTTCTCGCCGGAAGGCAACCATCCCGTCGCCACCATCTCCTGCCTTCACCTGAATCTCGGACTGATCAATAAATTGCATAAAACGCTCAGAATTCTCTTGATAGCAGGGTTCGATGGCGATAATACTCACTTAAAGCTTTGGCTAGAGATCATCGCAGCGATCCACTATTGTACACACAAACCAAGCTTATTGTCTTGATGGTATTGCATCTTGATTCGGCAAATGCGTTAGCAATTACAGCCCATTTCCCGTTAAAACAAATGGTGTCCAGTAATAGGGATGCTGATGGTTGATCACAAATGTCTCAAGATTCACAAAGGCAAAAGCTAGCGAGCAGCTATCATAGGCTGTACTTGGTGACTTCCAGTCATGACCTATTGCCTCAACCCAGATTGCCAAAAGCCACGTAATCCTGATAGCGCGAAAACCTGCCGCAACTGTGGAGCAACGCTGTGGCTGAAGGATCGCTATCGGGCGATCGCGGCGATCGGTCAGGGTGGGTTTGGCAGAACCTTTTTAGCGGTGGATGAAGACAAGCCCTCCAAGCCGCGCTGTGTGATTAAGCAGTTTTTGCCCATTGCTCAAGATCCACGCAACCTTAAAAAAGCCGCCGATTTATTTGAGAAAGAGGCAGTTCGGCTGGAAGATTTGGGTCACCATCCGCAAATTCCAGAACTGTTTGCCTACTTTCGCCAAGAAGGACAGCAATATTTAATTCAAGAATTTATCTATGGCAAAACCCTTGCCGATCTGCTGACCCAGGGAGCCTTTGCTGAAGTGCAGGTGCGGGAGGTGTTGACTAGCCTATTGCCCGTGCTGGAGTTTATCCACGGGCACAAGGTGATTCATCGCGACATTAAACCGGGCAACATCATTAGTATGGCAAGTGCCCAGGGCAGTATGGCACTGCCTCCATCCGGAAAATTCGACTGGACAACCTTGCAGCAAGCACTTGCCACTGAAGCCGCCCAGGGTTTTCGGAATGTGATCAGTCCGTCTTATCGATTTCATGAGTTGCTCAGTTTTAGCCTGTCGCAATCGCCGAAAGATGTTGCGATCGGGCTGCAAACTCACTGTGAACAACTGGCTGCTCAGTTTGCCCGCTATCCTGCTCTGCCTCTAGCACAGCGCCAATACTTAGTGACCGATGCCAGCCGTTTATTGTTTGAATTGCGCCACGCCTCGGAAGCAAAATTAGGACAACCCGCGATTGGGCGATTGGGACTGGTGGATTTTGGAGCCGCCAAATCGGTGCAAGGGTTGGAGCCGATGCAAACTGGAACCACCATCGGCAGTCCAGAATATGTGGCACCGGAACAGGCGCGGGGCAAAGCCGTTTTTGCCAGTGATTTATATAGCTTAGGCGTGACTTGCATTCACTTATTGACCAAGCTGTCGCCCTATGACCTGTTTGATCCCCATGAAAATATTTGGATTTGGCGCAGATATTTGACCTATCCCATTAGCGACAAGCTGGGATTCATTTTAGACAAACTGCTAGAGCCTGCCCTTCCCAGACGCTATCAATCTGCAATCGATGTTTTGCAAGACTTGGAGGGCGCGATTCCCGTAGCGAGTCCGGGGGAAAGCTTCGCTAACGTTTCACGAATCGCCGTCTCGCCGTCTGTTCCATCTTCATCCTTACCAGTGCAGTCACCCGCTGCCATGCCCGCTGCATCCATGCCGATGATGCCATTCCCGGCTCAGCCCTCATTTCAAATCACGCCGCGCCCCCGGTTAATCTCGCCAGGATTGGCACCTGCCCTAGAAACCGATCCAACGATTTTGAATCCGCCACTAGAACCACCCAAGTCGAGGCGCAAAGCTTTACCCAGTTGGCAATGCGTTCACACATTTGAGGCAATGGGCAGAATTTATGCGATCGCCCTCAGCCCCACGGAACCCATTTTGGCAAGCGCGATCGGCAACACGATTAAACTGTGGGATCTCGACACGCTCCAACCCATCCGCACCCTCACCGGACATCTGGATATTATTCCGGCTCTGGTTATTAGCCCCGATGGCAACCTGTTGATTAGCGGCAGTGCCGACAAAGCCATTACCTTTTGGGAAATCGCCACCGGCAGACGGCTAGCCAATTTGCCCCTGCACGCGGATACCGTGCTAGCGCTAGCCGTGTCGCCCGTGGAAAAACTGTTGGCAAGCAGCAGTTTTTACGATCCCATCACCCTGTGGGATATGGCGTTGGCGCACAAACGTCATGGTTTGTTAGGGCATTCTGCCCGGATTGATGCGCTGGCATTTAGCCCCAATGGCACCATGCTAGCTAGCGGCAGCGGCGACATGACGATCAAGCTGTGGGATACCAACACTGGAGCAGAAATTCGTACGCTCACAGGGCATACCCACCAAATTTCTAGCCTTGCGTTTAATCCCGACGGCACCACGTTGGCAAGCGCTAGTTGGGATGGCACCGTCAAACTATGGAACTTGAAAAACCGCCGCCAAGGACGGATGCTAGAAGCCGAATCGGGGCGGATAAATGGATTGGCGTGGAGTGCCGATGGTAAGAACTTGGCGATCGCCAGCGACAATCTGCAAATCTGGACACCTGCCTCTAGGAAAACCAATCCAATTCTGGTGGGGCATACTGATGCCATGATCGCTGTGATTTTTGGACGTGACGACCACACCCTGATCAGCGCCAGTGGCGATCGCACCATCAAACTCTGGCGTTGGGAATAAAATTATCCCATGCCAGGAATTAATCCACCGCTCAACCGACTCATTGCGGTACTGGCGATATCAGAATAGCGGAGCTGTCCACATAGAATTTGCCCAAAGGCAGCCGTTGCCCTGGGTCGCTTGATGCCTTTTTTATAGGCAAGCCCCGGAAATCTGTAAAAAGCTCCGGCAATGCGCTGTGCCCAGAGCATTTCTGATCCCCAGCGATCGTTGATCACCTGGGTGTAGTTTTCTAGTGCGTTCGATTTGCCCACTAGCGCTTGATCGATCGCTTCTGCCGCCTTTACACCCGTAAACATTGCCGGACGAACTCCTTCGGCGATAAGTGGATCGACCATGCAAGCCGCTTCTCCTGCTAGCAAGGCATTTTGGGTGTGCAGCTTTTGGTTGCCATCCCACAAACAAATTGGCTGAACAAACTGCTGACAGTCTGCCGGATTAATCCCCGTTTGCCTAGCATAGTCTGCCATGGTGACGTGCAAGTCCGACGGCTCATTTCCGCGAAAAGTTGCCCCCGCAATCGAACAGCGATCGCCCTTGGGAAAGCTGGAGATATATCCATTTTTAACCATGCCAAATTCAAACTTGGCAATCATCGGCTGGTTTCCCGCAGTAGGAGCTTCTAGAATCGTTCCCATCCGCTGCTTAGCCTGTTTGAATCCTAGCCATTGCCGCATCGAACCAGCGGCTCCATCGGCGGCAATCAAATAGCGGGCTTCAATCGTGCAGTTTGCAGTGCTAACATGCCAGCGATCGCCCCTAAACTCAATTCCTGTGGCGGTAGTGTTATCTCGCAGTTCTACGCCTTGTGCCTGCGCTTGCTGCACCAAAAAATGGTCAAAGACATCCCGCTGCACCATCCACATCGGCTCCATGGTTGCTAAACGAGCTTCTATTGGATCTCCAAGCTTCCAGGTATAGCGCAAGTTTTCGACCTTACCCGCGATCGCAGGTGAAAAATCAAAATCAAACCACTGGGCAACTTCAGGAGAAACTCCACCAGCACAGGGTTTGTACCGAGGGAGCGCCTGTTTCTCTAGCAAAATTACTGAACGTCCACGTTTTGCCAAATGATAGGCGGCAGATGCACCAGCCGGTCCTGCTCCCACAACGACACAATCAAACGCCATGCTGGAACGCTCCTTGAGTAACTTAACTGCAATGTCTTCCGTCAAATTAACTTATAGAGGCTCTATCAAACAACAAATTAAAGGCAGAGTTATTTAAAGCTCTACAAATAGTCTATTTTTTTAGAGATGAACGACCATCCGAAAAAAGATTGCTGACTGCGATTCACCTCAAAAGGTTGCTCTGACTAGATTAGAGAAGCCAGTAGATTTACAATGGTTTAATAAAGGAACTTTATATTCTTAGATTTTTCAGGTTTTTAAGAATTTTGCAACGAGGAAAGTATATTGCCCTCAAGCCCTTTTTTGAATGGGTCACGGTTCAAAGTTGGCAGGGGTTTTGGATTGCTTGGGCGATCGCCCGCAAAGTTCAACAATTATACGGAATCCAATTATTTCTAAGGCTTCTAGGATAGGTTCATGAAAAGTTCATAAACATAAAGAATTTAGTCATAAAGAATTTAGTTTTCCCCATCGAAGAGGATTTTAACGATGAACTGGCAAGTCTGTATTCGCTATCCCAATGGGCAAGAGAAAGCAATTTGCTCCTTTCAAAATCGAGAAAATGCTTTGAAACGGATTGATGCCATTTACTCTCAGGGCTACCCCATGCATGTGGCATATGTGGTTCGACCGATTCAGCGCATCGAAGTTGCACGATGCGAAAATGAACCGCTCAGTCATTTGCAGATTGCTTGAGTGATTTCATAGTTCATTCTATTAACACCAAAACCTATTCAAAAAAGTACGTTCACCGCCTGTTTGAATAGGTATGGGGTGGAAATAAGAGTTTTAGTGAACAGATCTGCCTGCTCAGGTGAGCCTAAACCGTTGTTATGTCCTTCTCTTTCGCCGCAAGCACTTCTTCCACTCTTGCCACAAATTTGTCAGTCATTTTTTGAATCTTGTCTTGTAGATCGCGGGATTCGTCCTCAGAAACTTCGCTGCTTTTCTCTTGTTTACGAACCGCATCAACCGCATCACGGCGGATATTCCGAATGGAAACTTTGCCTTCCTCGGCGAGTTTAGCGGCGAGTTTAACCAATTCTTTACGGCGATCGCTGGTCAGTTGTGGAATATTCAAGCGGATCACAGCCCCGTCATTGTTAGGAGTTAGACCTAAATCTGACAGTTGAATTGCTTTTTCGATCAGGCTGATACTGGTTCGATCAAACGGCTGAATGGTAATTGTGCTGGCATCAGGAATGTTAATGCTGGCTAAAGATTTTAGTGAGGTAGGCGCTCCATAGTATTCCACTGAGATGCGATCGAGTAGAGACGGATTAGCGCGTCCGGTACGAATGGTGTTAAAAGACCGTTGAGTTGACTCAACCGCCTTTTGCATATGATCTTCAACTTCAGCTAACTTCACAAAGACCTCCGACAAGGGTTCCAATGGGATCTCCCATCACCGCTCTACGAATGTTGCCCTTCACTGAAAGGTCAAACACGATGATAGGAATATTGTTCTCTTTACATAAGGATATGGCAGTAGCGTCCATTACCCGCAAGTCTTTGTTGAGAATATGAGCATAGTTTAGTGTTTTGTATCGTCGCGCATTTGGGTTCGTCTGCGGGTCTGAATCATACACGCCATCTACTTTAGTGGCTTTGAACACTACATCTGCGCCAATTTCAGCCGCTCGTAGGGCTGCGGTGGTGTCAGTGGTAAAGAAAGGATTGCCCGATCCCGCTCCAAAAATGATGATGCGCCCTTTTTCGAGATGACGAATGGCACGTCGTCGAATGTAAGGTTCCGCAATCTGCTGCATCGAGATCGCAGTCTGCACACGAGTGGGCACTTCCATTCGCTCTAAGGCATCTTGCAGAGTCATGGCATTCATCACGGTGGCGATCATGCCAATATAGTCAGCGGTCGCTCGATCCATGCCAGCCGCCGCGCCCTTGATGCCACGAAAAATGTTACCGCCGCCCACTACCACGGCAACCTGCACCCCATTCGCCGTAACATCTGCGATTTCTTCGGCAATTCCTTGCACAATGTCTGGATCAATTCCATAAGCCAGATCGCCCATCAAGGCTTCACCGCTTAGTTTCAGTACTATCCGTTGATAAGTTAAGCCCATGAGGTGTCAATTGCCTTAAATACCTTCTTAAGATAGTCCCTAGAAAATCACTTCGTCCACCCATTGACCGCAGTCAATTTTTTCGGAATCGTTTAAGTCCTTAAGTTCGCCATTTAACCGAACAGCCAATCGGTGGCGTTGAGGTGGGTTTGACTGGAGTGCCGCTGAGAATTTGAGCGATCGCATCTCGAAGATAGGTTACCTTCACATTGCTGGCATCTTCAGCATTATCATCCATGCGTCCGCTATAGCAAAGAACGCCATGATGATTGAGTAGAAAGATATGGGGAGTCTTTTCTGCGCCAAAGCTATGGGCGACATCCTGAGTCACATCCCGGAGATAGGGAAAATTCAACTCATTGGTTGTCACAAATGCCTTCATGTTGTCAAAACTGTCGGCTGGATATCGGTCTGCATCATTAGGGTTAATCCCAATGAGCGTAAATCCTTGATCTGCAAAATCAGCTTGCAGTTGCTTGAGCCGCTCTAAATACATGTGAACATAAGGACAGTGGTTACACATAAACACCACGCCGACTGCCTTAAACCGCTCCAAGTAACGAGATAAGTGATGCACAGACTCATCACTACCGGGCAATTCAAAGTCTGGTGCGTAACTCCCGATCGCGGTTCCCATCTCCATAACTGTGCCCCTGTGAATGAATGAAAAACTAATTACCAGCCTTTGGCGATCGTCTGATAACCAATTAACTTATAAACTAATTTAGCAGCCGTAAACTCCGAAACGACGGAATCTGCGATCGGTGCCAACTCCATGACATCGCAGCCAATCACATCATGGGTCTCAAACACACGCTGCAAAAACACCAGTAATGCAAACCAGTGTAAACCGCCGGGTTCTGGAGTGCCCACTCCGGGCATCAACGTCGGGTCAATTCCATCCAAATCAATTGTGAGGAACACTTTCTCTGTTTTGATGCCTGCCCATGCCCGTTCCATCCAATCGGGCTGAAGGGCAATCTCTCTCGCCCGAATCACCGTTAGCTGCTGTTCTCGAATCAGGTCAGCTTCTTCTTTGCAAAGACTGCGAATGCCAATCTGTACGGTGGGCAAGCCCATATCCACTACTCGGCGCATAACGCAGGCATGATTATGAATCGAGCCTTCATATTCATGTCGCAAGTCGCCATGGGCATCAATTTGCACCACAGTAAACGGTTCGCCAGGATTTGCCTGCCGATAAGCTTCCACAATGCCCGTGGTGATGCTGTGTTCGCCGCCTAAAGAGATGACAAATTTGTGATCAGCCAGCAGCTTACTCACTGTCGCCTGAGTCACCCTCAGCATTTCTTCTGAGGGCATCAGGGCATTATTGCGGGTGTCAGCGATCGCGTCGTGGGTGTGAATGCCAACCGTCCACAATTCGCGATCGTGGTCGTCGTCATAATATTCCACCTGCTGAGAGGCATCCAGAATTGCGGCGGGTCCATTTTCGCAGCCACGCCGATAGGTCGTAGTCGCCTCAAATGGAATCGGCAAAATAACTACTTTGGCAGCATCATACTCTGCGGCAACCTCCGCCCCCAAAAATGGTAAAGAAGATGTTAACGTTTGCACCTAAATTCTCATAGCATAGTAACTTTCTCAATCCTGACATGATTGAGGCATCCATTGCCACTGTGAAGCCACTGTGAAACCATCCAGAAGCGAAACCATCTAGAAGCGGAACCATCTAGAAGCGATATGCAACCGAATCAACGGTGATTTGGCTTAAAACTCAGCCTTCATAAAGCATGGGTAATCAGGCTAAACGGGTAGAGCAGCAGCTACTACTTCCGCCCCGCTAATTGCCCGTTAACAGCATTCAGCACTCGCCGTTGCTTAAGCCATGCCCATCGTTCAATGTCTTCATTTGTGGCAACCGCATTTTTCAAGAGTTTCGAGGAATCTTGCAGAAATTTTCGCCTTCCCAATCGCTCTTGAACCGTGGGATCGTCGCTCGTTCTGGTAGTAACCCTTTTGTTGTCTTGCATTTCGGTGACCTCAGTTGCCGACCCCATTGAAACGTTGACATCGATCGCGGTTTTGTAGAGAGATGCTGCGCCTGCAACACCAGTACGCGACTGAGAAACGATTGTGAGGTGGTTGAGGTCGTAGCATCGACCATTCGGCATTCGGATGTAAGAAGGGAAACTTGCACAGGGATTCGCGTTGACAGGAAGCGCAAACAACTGCAAGGCAGACAAAAAGACTGAGGAGATGACGACTGACGGTGCAACCGAACGTAAGAATTTCATTAGCTTGACCAAATTGTTGTTACTTAAATAGTTCCCGGAATTACCGGAATGAAGATACACCGACTGTTAAATGTCATCGTTTCCTAACAAAAGAGAATGTGACGTAGAAGCCCCTCCTGCTCAAAGATGGAAACGATAGACCTCAAAAGCGCGGCGAAATTCTACAACGCATTGCCCCATCAGAACATTGCCTCGAATTATTTGCAGGCTCAGACATCAGATTTAGAGTGCCCGATTAATATCTGAGCGATCGCCTTAATTACGTTTACTGAAAAGCAGAGTACTATCCGGATTCGGCTAACCCTGCAAGCCAGTTAAGCCGCTAGAAGTCAAATATTTTCAAGACCGTAATCGGTTTACTGCTTGACTCGCTTGCTTTGTTGGTGCGGCTGATTTTTCACCCACACTCCTGGCAACTTCTACGCCGTTCTCTTCCAAAATCACAATCGGGTCAGAACCCGCGCCCATTTCAATTCGCTTGACCAGCACTTTGCCCCCAGAAATTCTTTGCCCAACGCCAACATAACGACTGCCTGGGTCACCGGGCACGATTACAATTGCCTGCGGAGATCTGCCAACAACCACGACACCTGTGACTTCAACAGCGCTGGCGGTGGTGGTTGAAGGGGGTGCGGCAGCGGCAGGTAAAACCGGAGGAACGTTAAAGCCCAGGGGTGCATCTTGAGCTTTTGGCAGCGTGGGACTCTCTTCTAGGGAGATCGGGGGAATTAAAGGACCACTGGCGATCGGGCTATTTGGTCTTGCGGGTTGTGTTGCCGTTTGAGGAGTACCTGCTTTGGGCAGTTCTGCCACAGTAGGAACTGGTTTTGAAGCATTATTTGTCGGCTTAGGTAATGCGGGAGGAAGCCCGACAAATGGGTTTCTATTCTGGCTATTCTTAATTTCAGATTCAACCTGCCTTGCGCGTTCCTCAGCATTGGTGGGTTGAATCAGTCCTGCTACTACGCGAGTGCTTTGTTTTTTTTGAACGACAAGCGGTTGAGCAACAGGCGCAGGCGCAGCGGAGGGAACCGGAGTGATGGGAGTAGCAGCAGGATCGGGGGATGGGGAGCTAGCCGTAGTGGTAGTAGTGTCTTGGGAGCTACAACCAGCGATCGCAATTGTGACGGCACCAACTAATGCAACAAGTCTTTGCGAACCCATGATTTTAATCCTCCAACTGCTTTAATTCCAAGATAACTCTAATCAGATTCATCTGTCGAAAATCATAACTTTTGTGAGTCAGATGCTTCCCTTTTGAAATAATAATCGGTGCATTATTATTGCCCTATAAATAGGGGGTTAATCAAAATAGCTTTCTTGCTTTAAAGAGGGTAAATTTTGCCAAATTGGGAAGAATGATTGCAGTTAAGAAGACAGTTTCGTATTCTGATTGTTAGGCAGCTTGTATTTGAAACGTCACCGATTCAACTAATGAAACGCTTTTGATTTAGGCAAATTGTTCTTGACAAATTTTGAGGAGGCAAAATGAAAAGTCGCTCGACCTATGGTCACTTCTTTCCTCGTGGGATGGCTTTAGCAGTAGTCAGTACTGTGCTGGGGCTGAGTAGCGTTACGCCAGTGGATGCAAAGTATGGCTATCTTGAACTGAAAGATGCGGATGAAAACATTTGGCGATGTGAAGGGCAATTTCAGGGAAATAGTGGTCAAGGTATTTGTGTCAATCAAGCTGAAAAAGCAGTGGGTGAACCTTATAAGTATTACCGAGGAGAAATTCGGAATAAAACCTTTACTGGCAATGGCATACTTGTTTATGACAATGACGATCGCTATCAAGGGCAAATGAAAAATGGGCGACCCAATGGTAGAGGAGTGTTTTTAGCAGTCGCTGATAATCGTCGCTATGAAGGGACGTTTCGGAATGGAGAGTTTCATGGTCGTGGCACTTATAGTTTTGCCAATGGCGATCGCTATGTCGGGCAATTTGCAGGCGGACAGCCTCACGGGATTGGCAAATTCGCCTTCTTTAAAGATGGCAAAACTGCCTACTCTTACAACGGGCAGTTTTATCTGGGTGTGATTAACGGTAAAGGCGTTGTTACGAATGCCGATGGTACTACTTGTAACGGTACTTTCTTCAACAATACCTTGAGCGGCAAAGGCACCTGCACTTTTCCAAAAGAAAGCACGTTTCAATCCTACACGGGTGAACTGTATAACGGTCGCCCTAATGGACGTGGAACCGTTGTGTATGCCAACGGCAAGCGCTATACGGGTGAATTTCGCGAAGGCAAACCAGGGCTATCAAAAGATGGTGGTAAATGATGAACTACGAATTCAAAACTCCTATTCTGAACTCCAAATTCTGAACTCCGAACTCGAACTCAAAACTATCTTCCTGCTTGACGGTTATTTTCACCATTGATCGAACTGAGCGACAAACTAGGGCAAGCACTCGGAGCAAGGCGCAAGTAGCGCAGACATTCTTCAGGTGTTAACTGGCGCAAGCTGCGATCGCGGGCAAGTTCCAACAAGCTCTGCCAATGGGTCGTCCATAACCGCAGCTTGCCATTGCCATTCACAGTGGCAACATAGTGTCCATCTGGGCTAAAAAAAGCGCGCTTGACTGGATCAAGCTTTTCCGTAGCTTTGAACGGACGCAGCAAACTTTTTTCGGTGCCAGTGTTGACATCCCACAATCGCGCGGTGCCATCGGCACTGGCAGTCGCAAGCACCCGTCCATCAGGGCTAAAATTTGCATCTAGCACGGCTCCCCGATGACCTGCCATGATTACGCGCACGGCTCCAGTTTTAGAATCTAGCACTTGAGCCGTTCCATCCAAGCTAGTAATAGCAAGGCGTTGCCCATCGGGACTGTAATGAACGCTGGTGACTGCATCACTGTGAGGGAAAGTCGTCAATAGGCTACCTGTGGAGCTATCCCAGATGCGAATGGTGCGATCCCAACTTGCGCTGGCGATCTGCCGACCATCGGGGCTAAAGTGGGCTTGCTCGATAAACCCCTGATGTCCTGTGAGGCGATGGAGCAGTTTTCCAGTGGGCACATGCCAAACTCGCACGGTGAGATCGGTTCCCGTCCCTACAAGCTTGAGTCCACCGGGGCTAAAGGCAAGTTGACGGACGACACTGGGGCGATCGCTGTTACTTTTTTGTAGCGAAGGCTGAGGGGTTGTCGAGATTGGAGCCTGCAAGGAGTAACGACGAGTAACCGCTTGTGCCACGACTTGCAATTCAACAGTGCCGCGATCGTCTGCGATCGCCATCAGGGTCTGATCCGCGCTGAAGGCTACGCTCGTGAGTTTGGCACCTTTGCCGATTTGGCTAACGAGGTTCATGCTGGCAGGCGTTGATTTGATCATTGTCACCATCTGGGCAACAGAGTTTTGTGCTAAAGGGAGCGATTGATTGAAAGGTTTTTGGCTGATTGAAGCACCTGGAAATTGAACGGGAGTATTAGAAGAAAAACGTTGCCAACGTTGATACACATGATTACTAAAGGTGGAAAATTCATTGCTCATTTGACTGACAACTTTCTGAAATGGTTCTCTAGCGCAGGATGGGGAGAATTGAGCCTCATTTGCTATTTGGCAAGCGTGTTCGTTCTCAGTGGCTAAAAACGGATGCTTGATCAGTTCCCACTGTTGCAAAGTGCCATTTGGGGCGATCGCGACCATGCCGTTTGGCAAATTAGGGGTCTGAACGACAGGCTGAAAAGCAGCCCACTGCATAGTTTCTGCTCCAATTTCCAGCGCAGGCAATTCTCCATCCAGATCGACTGTCCAAAAGCGAACAGAGCCGTTGGTGTTAGCGGTCATAATCGACGAACCATCTGAGCTAAATTGAACGGCATTGATCGTACGGGAGTGTTCCTGAATTAGGTTAACTTCCTGACCTGTAGATAGTTCGCGAATCGAAATAGTAGAGGATTGGTGGTCGCTGGTTGAGGTGGCGATCGCAATCTGGCGGTTGTTGGGACTAAAGGCGATCGCCGCTTTTGGCGGTTGATTGCGGGTTAAGTCTGTTTTTGCTGCCGTCTGCCACGGTTGCCCCGATTGGATTTGCCCCGATTGGATTTGCCCTTGAATCTGCCTCAATTGCAATCCCCACACCTGCACCTGACCGTTCGTTTTCGTGGATGCTAAGGTTTGCCCATTGGGGCTAAATGAAACCTGTAGGGTTGAGGATGGCTGAGCCAGATCGTTGGTTTTATCTGGCAGGGGTGGAGTCAGGGTTTGCCGCAGCTTACCGCCCATTTGCCAGAGTCGTGTGCCATCGTCTGCGGCGGTTGCAAGCAGGGTGCCATCGGGTGAAAACACAGCCTGATTTACGATGGTTGCATGAGATAGCTGATACTTTTGCCGTCCTGTTTGCATCTGCCACAGCGTTGCAGTGGTGCCGCTAGCAACGGCTAAGAATTGCCCATTGGGGCTGAAAACGAGGCTGTGAATGGCATCAGTTTGCGGCAGTTTCAGGTAAAGTTTGCCGCTGCTGATTTGCCAAATGCGGAGGGTGCGATTCCCTTGAGAGATCCGCTTTGCAGAATCGCCTGCCGCCGCAGCCAGCCATTTCCCATCTGGGCTAAGTGCTAGATGGGTGCTCTCTCTCTGTCCGTTGTCTAAAGTTTGTAAAAGTTTGCCCGATTCCACTGACCAAATCTGAATGCCGCCTGCTTGAGAATTGGTCACCAACTTGCCATCGCTGGTAAACGCGATCGCGCCTTTGAACGCAGGCGACGATTCCTTGCTAGCCACACTTACAGGTTTTGCGACTCCAATCTGTAAGACCTGTTCAACCGTTTGCGTTTTAAGTGCCCAAAGGCGAACGGTTCCTGTGGAATCTAAAGTGGCAAGGGTCTGTTGGTTTGGGCTAACAGCAATTTGCTGAATGGAATATTGGTCTGCTTGCAGGGTTGCTTGCAGCCGCAGCTTTTGCAAGGCGGCTCTCAGGCTAGATTCTGCTTCATAGGTGTGCCCTCGTTCTGCTGCCAATCGGCTGATTAGCAGAGCAGGCATTGGGTCGCTATCGGGTTCTTGTAAGATAGATTGGGCGATCGCCGACCACTGCCGCGAGGTTGCTATCTGTAATTGATAGTTCTTCTCCGTTTCGTTGGTCAGCGCTACCCGATATTGATTAAATGTCACCCCCAACGCCACTAGTAAGGCACAAGGAACCGTGATTTGCAGCAACCGCATCTCTCGGTGCGATCGCCAGTTTTCCTCTCGACTAATCGACACATATTGCTGAGCTAACGACGACAGTTCATGAGGATAAACGGTTAAAAAATCCTCTGCATCAATCAGATGGCTGCCATGCAACAAATATTCCGGCGATCGCGATTGCTGATTGCCACACCATTCCCGCGCTTTCCGCTCAATTCGCCGCTGACGACGCAGCATTTCGCGGTTTTCATCTAACCAAGTTCGCAACAGTGACCAATGGCGAATCAACGCTTCATGGGCAATATCTACGGTTTCTTGGCAAATTTCTCCCGGCAAAAGCTCCACTATTTCTAAATCTGAATGGGATAAACGCGCCACATTCAGGGTGTAGCCAGTTTGAGATGACTGTAGCTGAGCGGCACTTTCATCTTTTGGGGAATAGCCTGACACTACCTGACGGAGTTTATTGCGTAGCACTTGGGCAATTCGGAGCGCCGTTGAAACATTGGCAAGCCGCTGATCAATTTGCTTTTGATGACCACCCGTTGGTATTACCTGATTTGTGACGACCAATTTAGCGATCACGAGCTTTTCCAACACTCCTTCCACCAGGTCTGTAGAGAAGTGGGGACTGACTAATTCTGACTTGAGTACGCGCCGTCGGGTATCTTCTGTGCCTTCGCCTAACTGAGTTAAGGCAATAAAAATTCGCCTTGCAACCTGCTGTTCCTCAGCCGTAAAGCTATAAAAAATCTCGTCTGCACGTTTTTGTAAGGTGCCGCGCACGCCCCCTAGCTCGGTGTAAGCATCTAACGTCAATCGAGATGCGCCTCCGTTTGGGTTTTGCTGTCGTCGATGCCAAAGTTCTAGGAGCGTGTATTGCAGCAGGGGAAGCTCACCCGGTGCGCCCACAATATCGAGCAGCATGTTGTAAACCAAGTTGGGATCGCACTGAAGCCCAATTTTCTCGGCAGGTTTGAGGATGGACGCTTTGATCTGGTCATAGGTTAAAGGGGTGACCATGACTAGATTCTGTTCAATTTGCTCTGCCAAGCCTTTGTACTGTGAATATTTGCTGAAAAAGTCGGCTCGTAGCACGATAACTATGCTGAACTGATTGTCTGTATTTTTCAGTGCTGTGAGTAAGCAGTTAAACAGGCGATGCCGATCGCGATCGGCATCGGCACCCTGACAAAGCGTAAATACTTCTTCAAACTGGTCGATAATCAGCACAAACCGCGCATTTTTAGTCGGTGCCGACATCAGGCTTGCTTTGACCAGTTGGGTCAATCCTGCCCCATCCTGCAAAATCATCTCTGCTCGGCGTAACTGCTCCGCCCGATCAATCACAGTCTCCGCTGGATTGATAAACGCATTTGCCAAGCTTTTGAACGGTTGCTCTGTGGGCGTAATCAACCGAATCTGCCAATGGTTGCTGCCCGATAGGGTCTGCCCCCGCTGCAACTTATGCACCAAGCCAGCCCTGACTAACGAAGACTTGCCACTGCCAGAAGCGCCTACCACTGCGAGAAAATTACTGGTACGCAGCTTATTCAACAGTTCGTCGGTGAGAGGCTCCCGACCAAAAAAATATTCGGCATGTCCTTCATCAAAGGGTTCTAAGCCCCGATAAGGGCAAATTTCGGGCGCAGGAGCGGCTTGGATGGTCGTCAGCGACTCTTGGCAGCGCGTCAAAATGATTTCACTGCCGGAGTTCTCAAACAAGGGCTGTTGAGATTCGCCTTTGAGGGTTGTGCTGACCCAATCCGTCAAAGCGTAATTTGTAATCGTGCCGTTGGTTAACCGACGCGGATCGAGTCCTGCTAAAAGGGCTTTGGTAAAAACGCTGTAGTCTCCTGTGAGCGACTCGTAGGCGGCTTCATAGTCTCGCGAGGCTGCCATAAACAGGCGATCGGTGCCTGATTTTGCACCGGGATCGGCTTCCAAAAAGTTGAGTATTTCACCACTGTGGCAGCAATCTAACAGCACAATTCGTTGGCGTACCGGGCTTTCTTGCAACAACCGACGCAACCAAAATAGGGAAAGACCATGAAAATTGGCGTTGGGGTTTGCGTCGCTCGTTGCTAAATATCCCTCTCGAATGCCTGCATCTTTTTGCAAGCCGTGTCCAGAAAAATAAAATAAGGCGGTTTGAGGAATGTTGTTCCCATTTGGCTTAAAAAGTTTGACGAGCGCCGTTTCTAGCTCGGTTAAAGTGACGAGTGTTTGGGTGCCAATTCTCAGTTTTTCAGCTTGGACAATTTCTGGTAGACGAGCAACCCGAAAATCTCCATACGCTTCAATTTGTTGCGCGATCGCCTCTGCATCGTGTGCAGGCGCATTCAAGCTCGGCAAAAATTGGTAGCTACTCACTCCAACAATGAGAGCATCTCGTGACATTTTGAATTTCTCCTATTAACCCTTTGAAAAGAAATAACTCATTCAGCTATCTGAGCGGTCTTCAACGAGAAACCTTCAAAAAAGCAGATAGTCTAAACTTACATAGATTGTTCTGATGAGCTTTCTAAGCATACTGATGTAAGTTATTTTGTTGAGTAACTGACATCAGCTTCAGCAAAAAAAATGGGGAAAAGGAACACACTCAAGTCAACATAATAATTAATATATTGCTGTTTGTAAAAGGGGCTAGACCCTCTATGAGTAGACTTTATAGCTTTTCGTTCTTGAAAATATAACTCTACAAACAGCTAATTAAAATATTCAAAAATAGCCTTGCAATTGATTTGGCAAAACTGCAAGCAACTAATAATAACTGTGGGTTGTTTTGAATTATTGAACTTGAGAATCTGCGGCGGATTAAGCAGATTGATGGGAATAAAAAACTTTGAATTCAACGCTCAATTACTCGTAATTCAAAAGGCGAATGACTAATACTCTGATGAGCAAGATTGAATTTAGAGTATTAAAAAACAGATTGTGTGATCAGGGCGATCGCGATCGCGACAATCGCTCCAATCAAAGTATTCACCACATTTACTAACTCATTGCTAAGCCATTCAACTTGAGTTTGCAAGGTTGCGCCAATCACACTTTCAATATTGGTCGCGATGAATGCGGCAATGATGCAAATAATGATTCCACCCGGCGTGATCAGACCCACCGCCCAACCGACTAGGGCGATCGCTACAGAAGCCACAATACCTGCCACCGTTCCTTCTAAACTGACCGCGCCCTCAGTGCCACGGGGAACGGGTTGTAAGGTCGTAATCAAAAATGTGCGTTTACCGTAAGCCTTGCCAATTTCACTCGCGCAAGTATCTGATAGCTTCGTGCTAAAACTTGCTACATAGCCCAACGCCAGCAGCCGCGCAATCAGCAAAGTAGATGGACTCAGCGCGAAAAAAACAGTGCAAACCCAAATCCCTAAGGCACACAGAGCCGCTGTAAAAGCTGAACCCCAGACGTTTTCGGGTCCGCGTGCGCCCGATCGCTTTTCGGCAATGCCTTCTGCTTCTTTCTGGGCAATGCCAACTTTTGTCACCGCCGATCCGATCAAAAAGTAGAACAGGACGACCACGTAGCCCTGCCAGCCCAAACAGCCCCAGATTAAGATGCCCAACGCCCAAGCGTGAATTAAGCCTGATGTGGTCAGCAGTTTTTTGGGCACAACCCACGCGATCGCTGCCAAAACAGTATTCAACACAACCGCAATCATCCAGCCATTGAGAGACGGTGTAACGTAGAGAAAATCTGGATTCGCATCAACCATAGTGCATTTGCGAATAGCGACAACATCTTCATCTTAAGTGCAGGGTGCGAAGTTTAGAATTTAAGCAGTAGCGGGCTGCCAAAAAATGCACTCATCCTAATCTGCGTATCAGTCCTTCATTCCCTTGTCCTTAACCCTCTACTCTCCTATGTCTCATGTCCTTTTTCATCTTGCTTTTCCAGTTAGCAATATTTCTGACACCAAGCGATTTTATGTGGATGGTTTGGGGTGCCAAGTCGGGCGAGAAAATGCAGGATCAATCATCTTGAATCTACAGGGACATCAATTGGTGGCTCATGTCACAAATGAGCCACTCACCCCGCAACGAGGAATTTATCCACGGCACTTCGGGCTAATTTTCACCAATGAGGCAGAGTGGCGATCGCTACTAGATCAAGCAGAGCAACAGCACCTTCGGTTCTACCAATCTTCTAAATATCGCTTTTTAGGAACACCCCTAGAACACTCCACCTTTTTTCTAGAAGATCCATTTTCCAATCTGCTGGAATTTAAGTATTATCGAAATTTTGAGGCGATTTTTGGAGAGGTAGAATTGGTTCAAATTGGAGATGCAGAGGCTTAGAGCGCGATGGCAAACGTAAGCGGAAGTTGGCTGGGAACCTATTGGCAAAACGCTAACCCTACTCGGTTTGAGGTGACGTTTGTGCAGGCAGGAAACACAATTAGCGGTAGTATTTTAGACGACAGCCCACTATTAGGAGAAGCGCAGGCAGCGGGTGAAGTGATTGGGCGGACAATCCAATTTACCAAACAATATTTGACTACATCAACCTATCCGATCACCTATTCAGGGCTGATTGCTGAAGATGAAAATTCGATGCAGGGTAGCTGGACTATTCAAGGGCTGGAATCGGGTAAATGGGAGGCTCATCGCAGTGGCGACGATTTGGTTGCTGAGCTACAGAACCGCAGATTAGAAGCAGTGCCTTTGGGGAGACGTTAAAGATGCAACAGAGATGCCTGTTCTCAGCAAGACGCGATGTGCGACTTTTCCGATCGCCCACCTACGGGAAGCAAATATTTTCAAAAAAGCTTCATACAACAAATAATCTGTTGAATCCCGTGGCAGATCGTTGAGTGCCAGAACAATGCTGCTCCTAATAATTCAAATGAATTTTGGTGAAGAAATGTAGATAAATCTTGCTTGTGTTGCCAATAAACTCTGATAATCAATCACGTATAACACGTATAAATTGGTGGCGATCGCAGGCGTATTAGGCGTTTGAGCAATCAGTGACGGTGCGACCTTAGCTTGATTCAGTGGCATCTCAATATAGATAACTTCTAGGTTGTCGCAGTCAAGTAGGTTGTTATCCTCAAGTGATTACTATTTAGCTAGATGATTAAAAGAGAGTTTTTCGCTAAGTTGGCGATCGCTTCTAATCCCACAAGTTTTGCAATCAAGTTTTGCAATATTATTTTACACTTCGCCTCAGAGCGTCAGGAGCAATTCTCATGAGCGGCATTATCAATTTCCTTAAAAATCTAGTTGGTGGCATTTTTGGATTTTTTGGCGGATTTTTTGGCAAGAAAGCAGCACTAGAAGGTGGATCTAATCAACCTAGCAAGAAAAGCAATTCAGGATACTTTTTAGAACTGGATGACTCTAAACTGCCTGAACCTGTACTTGCAATTGCTGCAACTGTAATGTCATCGGCAGAAGCGATCGCGGATGCTGTAAATGGAAAAGCACCAACCCAACCTAAAAAAACTACTCGTAAGGAAAAGCTAGCAGCAGCAAAAGCTTCCAATGGCAGTTCTGCTTCTGTCACGGCTGAAAAAGCACCTTCCGAACCAAAATCAGTTCCGGTAGACTCTGTTATGGCGGTTCCATCTGAAGTTGGGTTTGCAACAAAATATCCGATTCAAATTACTGGCGGTCGTCGTCGCCCCGGCGCTAACATGAACTCTTACCTTGATATGGCGCGTCAGATGAAATAAGTTTTTTATCTGAATATCATTTCTTAGGCTTGGCAGTACCAAGCCTTTTTTGTGATCAATCAAAATAGGAATGAATAGGCTGATCGAGGTGAGTTTATCAAGCGATCGCGGTTGCATTTGGGCACGAGCCATTGGACTGTGCTAGGCATTCCAACTTTCGGACTGACTATTCGTTTGCCTCTACATAATCTTCTGATGCTGCTTGATCGCCGCCGCAATCTTATTCATCAATGGTTGATCCCGCTTTGAATCGAATGGGGATGCACTTTGCCAATCATAAAACCACACTGGCTTCCGTCGCTTCTCTTCTGGCTCGGTCGCGTACCGGGGAAACACATGGGCATGGAGTGCCGCTTCACTATTGCCCAAGATTTCGTAGTTAATCCGAACTGCACCAGTCACCTCAAGCAATGCATCACCCAAAACCGTCATGTCTTGCAAAAAGGTGATGCGCTGCTCCATTGTCAAGGCATTGAGATCTGGCACAACTGGATCGGGCAACAAAAGTGAGTAGCCCTGCAAAAACTGAACATCCCCCAGCACTACCCAGCCTGATGTAACCCGACAAATCACTGCTGGATTGATACCCTGCCGCGCTTCCTCAACGCGACGATGAATAAGAGTAGGCATTCCAAATCCTAATTGCTCTAAACACTAATCCCAAAGCAACGCCTCACCGACAACCACACATCCACTTGACCTTGAATATCAATAGGTAACATAACAACACGATTTGAGCGGCTTGGCAAATTTAGGAAGCCTTTTGCTGCTTTTTGCCTTTTAAATACTCCGCGATCGCTTCAGCCACATCCTCTTCAGGCTGATATATTCGTGAGGTTGGGTTCTCAGAATGCAATTTGTCAAGGTAGCTTTGCAAAGCAGCTTCATCGTCTCGATGTGTCAAGACATAAGCTCGAAGTTCAAGTGTAGTCATGGCAGCAAAGTTTGGTTTTATGCTCATACGAACCTCCATTTTCCACTCGGTTCAATTTCAATATTAATAGGACTTACGCACTCGCCCCCTAAATCCCCCAATTCTGGGGGACTTTGATCTCTAGCTTCCCCAGAATTGGGCAAATTTCGATTGATTTGCGTAAGTCCTGATTAATTTCTTCTTTCGCTAAAATAATCACATTTCCAGTTCGTTGATCCAACGTCACCAAATCGATGGAGCAATATTTGCTGGTGAGGTCGCAACAAAGCTGGAAACATTTTAGCGCTTGTGCTGTAGTGTGCATTCTGCTCCAATAGTCCGCAGATAATTACTAGACCACAGCATAGCTAATAAAGATTGCTAATAAAGCTGGTATTGAAGGACGCTTTCCATCTACACTTTTCCCTTTCCCACAAATTTTTAGCCGCTGCTCCCCTCTGCATAGAAAACTCGGTATGCTGTGTTTAGAAACGTTAACTTTCCTTTCTATTACTCTCAGAATCCGTGCAAGAAGACCCTAGATTAATTATCGATTTAGTCACTGTGCTGGCGGCAGCGGCGGCAGGTGGACTTTTAGCAGCATTATTACGACAGCCAATTTTGTTGGGTTACCTCATCGCTGGAATTGCGATCGGTCCGGCTGGATTGGGGCTGATTAAAGAACTGGTGCAGGTAGAAACGCTGGCGCAGTTTGGGGTTGCTTTTTTGCTGTTTGCCCTGGGTGTTGAGTTTTCATTTTCCGAACTGAACAAAGTTAGAGGCATCAGCTTAGGCGGCGGGGGATTGCAACTTGTTTTGACGATCGCCGTCACAGCCGTAATATCTTTGGCGATGGGCTGGGTTACTTCTCCGCCTCAAGGCGTGTTTCTAGGCGCAATTTTGTCGCTGTCCTCTACGGCAGTGGTGCTGAAGTGCCTGATGGAGCGGAATGAGACTGGTACGCCGCACGGACAGGTGATGCTGGGGATTTTAGTGGTACAAGATTTGGCGCTGGGCTTGATGTTGGCGATCTTGCCTGCGTTGGATAAGCCGCCGGAAGAACTGGGAGTAGCGATCGGCTGGGCGCTGGCGCAAACTGGGTTATTTGGGTTGGGCGCGATCGCGGCGGGCATTTGGGTGATTCCCCGATTGCTGCGAGTCATAGCGCGTACTGAGAGCAAGGAACTGTTTTTGCTCTGCATTGTGGTGTTGTGCTTGGGCATTGCCCTACTGACGGAATATCTGGGGCTATCGATTGAGATGGGCGCGTTTGTGGCGGGGCTGATGATCTCTGAGGTGGAATACTCCGATCAAACCCTGACCTATGTAGAGCCACTGCGGGATATTTTTGCGTCTCTGTTTTTTGCGGCGATCGGGATGTTGATTGATCCCGTGTTTTTATGGAACAACCTGGAACTAATTCTCGGCTTAGTGGCGCTGGTTTTTGTCGGCAAATTTTTGATCATCACGCCAATCGTGCGGTTCTTTGGCTATCCGCTCAAAACCGCGCTGATTGCCGGATTGGGGCTAGCGCAAATTGGGGAATTTTCCTTTGTATTAGCAAGTGAAGGGCAAACCCTAGGGCTGATTACGCGGGAGGTATACCTACTGATTTTAGGAACTACGGCGGTGACACTGGTGCTGACTCCGTTTGTGCTGCGCTTGGTGCCGCAGTTGTTCATCTGGGCAGAAGCTATTCCCTGGCTGAAGTCTTGGCTAGACGGTAGTGATCTCCCGTTGGAAGTCTCTGACAATATTCCCATGCAGCCCCATGTCGTGGTTTGCGGCTACGGGCGAATTGGTCGCAACATTGTGCGATTACTTCGCGACCACAGCTATCCGGTGGTGGTGATTGATCAGTCAGAACGGTGTGTGCAGGAGCTACGCGAGTTGCAAATCCCTTACATTTACGGCAATGCTGCCAGTTTGCACGTGTTGGAAAAAGCCGGAGTGACGACGGCGACAGGGATGGCGATCGCCCTCCCCGATCCGATGAGTACTCGCCTTTGCCTCAAACGCGCCCTAGAACTCACGCCTGATCTCGATGTAGTGGTACGGGCTAATCAGACCAAAGATATTGAATTGCTTTACCAGCTTGGGGCAAAGGAAGTGGTGCAGCCTGAGTTTGAAACCAGTCTAGAGCTTTCTGCTCACCTGCTGACCGAGTTGGGTTTGCCACTGCCCGTAATCCAGCGAGAAATGCAGCTAATTCGGACGGCACATTACCAAGAGCTACGAACCGATCGCCCTGCCTATCAGGTATCGCGAGAGTTGAAAGAAGCCACTCAAGGGATGGGCAACCAGTGGTATCCTTTACCGCAATATTCGCCTTTGATTGGCATGACTCTTGAGGAAACAAACTTGCGCCGCTTAACCGGGATCAGCCTGATGGCGATTCAGCGAGAAGGCGGCGAAGAGGTCGATTATCCTGATGCGAAGACGATGCTGCAACCGGGCGATCGCCTCCTGGTTGTGGGCGAACCCGAAGAATTAGCCGCCTTCGATGAACTGGCAAACGGCAAAGTGATGGTGCCAACTGAAAATGCCTCTTGTCAATGGTTGCTGCTGCCTGAAACCAGTCCTGTGGTCGGCAAAACTCTCGCAGAAGTTCACATTCGCCGCCAGTTTGGTGTATTGGTGCAGGCAATTCGTCGCGAAGGTCGGTTTATTGGTTTCCCCGATGGCAACAGCGATTTGCAAGTCGGCGATCGCTTGCTTCTTTGCGGTAGCCTCTATTCACTCAATCAGGCAAGCCACTGGATCATTCCTGCCCAAACTGCTCAGGTGCTTCCTTTTCCATTGCCAATGGTCAGCGTTAGTGACGCGATCGCCACCGTCCAAGATGAACTAGGCACTGGCACTTAGAGAGATCATTGTTTTATTAACAGGACTTACGCAAATCAACCGAAATTTGCCCCCCAACCCCCAATTCTGGGGAAGCTAGAGATCAAAGTCCCCCAGA
>ENA-ORBV01001668-ORBV01001668.1-microbial-mat-metagenome-genome-assembly--contig:-NODE-1668-length-48680-cov-9.307368_pt1 | contig 48680 bp, 30 predicted proteins | sample MGYA00237777_ERZ505514 | MGnify/ENA primary metagenome ERZ505514 (study PRJEB26160, sample SAMN06269048) | microbial mat metagenome | isolation source: Oligotrophic lake microbial mat | place... | reverse complement strand
GTTGATGATCGTCGATCAGACGAGACCGGCGTCGCGAGTCGAGCTCAGATCGGCGGCATGACCGACACGTCGAGCGGACAGTTTTTCAACGGGCTGCTAGGCAAAGCTCATTGCACGAGGCTGAATATTGGATCGCTACCCACAAGGATGGCCAGGACGTCGTCGAGATCCAATTGAGTGTGGGCGCTGAGCCGCAAGCCGGGCTGGTCGGAACCACGAATTGCGAGCCGGGCCCTGAAGGCGCCGAACTGAGCCTCGTCGTCGCTCCCGTACAACGAACGGGTTCGATGCGTCGATCCTCCGTGGTCGAGGGCGCGTGGAAGTGTCCGAGCCAGCTCCGCGGGCCGGTAGTCTTGTGGATCGAGGATGGTCGCACTCGCGTGTCTGAGTATCTGCACGCGGTGAGTGGTGCCGAGAAATCGGGGCCGCACTTCTTGCGCAGGTTGAAGGAGACCAAGACGCGCATCCGCTGGAAAGCAGCGCCTGTCGGATGGACGATGACTTGGTTACAAGATCACAAAGATCTAGGTGAGCAACGGATCGAGGCTGAGAGTGGCGAAATCGTCTACGACGTGATCCCTGATGAGCCTCTGTCATGCCTGCTGAAATCGAACGAGAAAGAATCTCTGCTGATGAAATGGCGCGGCTCGGCCCCTGATGAGTTGAGCGTCGACTTCGGCTCCTGCCCAACGATCACAATCAGCTTCGAGCCACCGGATTTAGAGAAGTTGAAGGGCGGATTGGCGGCGATCGAGGGAACGCTGCAATTTGCACAGTTAGAGCCGCTGAATGGGCTCATGTGGAAGTGGATCACGCTGAACGTCAAGGACGGTAAGGCGCGCTTGCCCTTCCAAGTTCGCTCCGCGGCTTGGTATTACAGGGCTTACCTGTCCACGCCCGTCGCTTGTATCGCGGGAATTCTCCCAGCAAACGCGGTGGGAGCGGCAGACGAGCGAATCGTCATGGGTTCACACTGCCGCTGGCAGCCCTTCTCAGACCTCAGCCCCGTACCGATACGCAAGTTGATTCTGAAGTCGGTCGACGGAATCGACATGGAGGGCGAAGTCCGGATCAACGTCAGGACGTTCCTCGACCCGGGTGGTCGCAATCTCGACCCGGCGGTTCCCGCCGCGGTCCAGAGTGAACTCCTCTTGCCCGGTCCACGCGCAACATTCGAAGTTCGCTGAATCCGAAGGGGAGATAGCGCGTTAGTTCGCTACCGGCGCATTTTCACCGACACGCGCCAAACTCGGATCGTCACTCCACACCACGTTGTAAAGCGTGTCGCGCTCGACGGGAATTCTCCCGGCGTCGCGAATCCACTGCACCAACTCGGCACGCTTCACGTGTTGCGGCGTCGTGGCGCCCGCCTCGTGATAGATCTTCTCTTCGACCACGGTTCCGTCGACGTCGTCCGCGCCGTAGCTGAGCGCCAGCTGCGCGACCGCGACGTCCATCAAGATCCAATAGGCCTTGATGTGCGGAATGTTGTCGAGCATCAACCGACCGATGGCCAATTCGCGCAGCTCGTCCAGCGCAGTCGGGCCGGGCACGTCGGCCATCTCGCTGTGATCCGGATGGAACGACAGCGGAATGTACGTCTGAAAGCCGCCGGTTTCGTCTTGCAGCAAGCGCAGACGATCGAGGTGGTCGACACGTTCTTCGATGGTTTCGATGTGCCCGTGGAGCATCGTGCAATTGCTCTTCAAGCCTGCGCGATGAACCGTACGCGCAGTCTCCAACCATTGATCGCCACTGATCTTCAAGTGGTACGTCTCGGCACGCACGCGTTCGCTGAACACTTCCGCGCCACCGCCGGGCACCGATCCGAGTCCGGCCGCGATCAACTCGGGCAAGACTTCCGAGAGCGGTTTCTTGGCCTTCTTGGCGATCTGGTCGAGCTCGACCATCGTGAACGCTTTGACGTGGATCGACGGACGCGCGCGCTTGGCCGCACGCAGAATGTCCAAGTAGTAGCCGTACTCGAGCTTCGGATGGATGCCCGCGACCATGTGCACTTCGGTCACCGGCTCACCGAGTTGCGCCGTGATCTTGTCGGCGACTTGCTCGGGCGTCATCCAGTACGCGCCGACTTGATTCGGCAGACGTTGGAACGCGCAGAAGCGGCACAGCTTGTTGCAGATGTTCGTGTAGTTGACGTGCTGATTGACGTTGAAGTACGCGAGGTCGCCGTGCAACCGCTCGCGCATGTGATTGGCGAGCGCGCCGACGACGTGTAGATCGGCCTTGTACAAGCGCACGCCGTCCTCGCGGGACAAGCGCTGCTTGGCGAGCACGAGTTCGGCGATGTCACCGATGCCGGCGGTTCGCGCTCGCTCGAGAAGACGCGCGCTCAACGAGTGACTCCCACATCCGTGTGCGTCGCCGCTTCTTCACGCGTCGTCGGACGTCGGTCGCCACGGAAGCGCTCGTCGACGATCCCGTACCACGAATTCCTGCGCAACGGAGTGAATCCGGCGCGCGTTATCTGACGCTCGATCTTGTCGATGGGGGACAAGTGGAAGCACCCCGCCGCCGACACGACGTTCTCTTCCATCATCGTGCCGCCGAAATCATTGCAGCCGTGGCGCAGCGTGATCTGCGCCATTTTCAGGCCTTGCGTCACATAGCTGGTTTGAATGTTCTCGACGTTGTCGAGGTAGATGCGCGACAACGCTTGCACGCGCAAGTACACGCCCGGCGTCGCCTTGTCGGGATAGATCTCTTCTTCAGGCACGCCGTCTTTCTGCATCGTCCAGCACGCGAACGCGGTGAAACCGCCGGTCTCGTCCTGCAGAGTGCGCACGCGATCCAAGTGCTCGACACGCTCGGCTGCCGTCTCGACGTGCGCGAACATCATCGTCGCCGAGCTGCGCAAGCCGGCCTCGTGCACGCGTCGGTGAACTTCGAGCCAACGCTCCGTCGACGTCTTCTTCGGCGCGATGATCTTGCGCACGCGTTCGACCAGGATCTCGGCGCCCGCGCCTGGCACGCTGCCGAGTCCCGCCGCTTTCAAATCGCGGATCACGTGCTCGACCGGCCGCTTGTCGAGCTTCGCCAAGTGATCGAGTTCCGGCGCCGACAACGCGTGCAGATTGACGTTCGGATAGCGCGGGCGCAGGTCGGCGAAGAGCTCGCACCACCAGTCCGTTTTCAAATACGGATGATGACCGCCCTGCATCAACACTTGGCGTCCGTCGAGCAGGACGAGCTCGTCGAACTTCGCGTGGATTTCATCGCGCGTGAGGACGTACGACTCGGCGTGCTTCGGTCGCCGATAGAACGCGCAGAACCCGCAGTCCGTGATGCACACGTTCGTCGGATTCAGGTTGCGATCGACGATGTAGGTGACCGCGTCGCTCGGATGTTTGCGTCGGCGGACGAGGTCGGCGAGTCTCCCGAGCGTCGATATGTCCGCGAAATCGTGCAGGACCAGCGCTTCGGCGGGGGAGATGCGCACGCCGTCCTCGACCCGTTCGGAGATGCGCTGGACCTCGTGACCGGCGCTCGTGCGCGCGACTGCGGTCGAAATCGGCGCGCGCCAACCTGAGGGAGTTGCGTGCGTACTGGCGATCACTTCGGATGACCCTGAGCTCGGCTCGGAAATCATGGCCGAAGAGTATAGACACCAGAGTAGGTAGAACCACCCGCGCGCGTTATCCTGCTCACTTTGAGTGGCTCCCGTGCGACCTCGAAAAACCGCCATGATGGTCTCGAAACGAATGTTGTCTGCGCGGCTTCCGCGCGTTTTCGTCCTGCTCTACGCCGTGGTCGTGTGCTCGACTCTCGCGTTCGGTTTGCTGCGCGGGGAGGACCCGAAGCCTGTCCCGCAGAGCGCCGAGTCGAAGCTGAAGGAACGCCGCGCGCTCGATCAGACCTACAGGTCGCTCGAGGAAGAACTGAAGGCAGCGATCCCCGAGTACTCCAAGGCGATCGCGGAGTTGCAGAAGGCCGGCCTCCCGCGCGAGCAGTGGCCGAAATCGCCGGCCAACGACTTCTATCCGCGCTTCGAAGCGCTCGCGGTTCAAGACCAGCCCGACTCGTTGCGCTGGTGTCTGGGCGTCATCACCTCGATCGACCTCTCGATCGACATGCGCATCTCGAAAAAGGATGCGCTCTACAAGCGCTACGTCGCCTCCAGCATCGATTCAGCGTTCACGGATGCCGTCATCGGTTTCCTCTTCCTCGAGGGTGGACCGGAAGGCATCGGCATTGAGCGCGCTGTCGGCTTCTTGGATCAGATCGCGAAAGGGGCCTCGAAATCAGCGCTGCGTGCGCAAGCTGCCTGGACGAAGGCGCAGCTCTATCAAAAGGGCGCCAAGCCGGAGCACAAAGAGCTCGCGCTCGCTGCCATGAAAGAACTGATCGCGGCCTACCCGAAGTCGACCGAAGCGATCCAAGCCAAAGGCATCCTGTTCGTCCTCGAACGTTTGCAAGTCGGCATGACGGCGCCGGACGTCGAGACGCTCGACGTCGATGGCAAGGCCTTCAAGCTCTCCGATTCGCGCGGCAAAGCCACGCTGATCGTGTTCTTCGGTTTCTGGCACCGAGCGACGCCTCAATTGCTCACGCAGCTGAAGGCTCTCGAGACGAGCTTGAAGGACAAGCCGTTCACGATCGTGGGCGTCGCGGCCGAGGACAAGCCGGACGACTTCAAGAAGAGCATCGCCGACTCAGGCCTCGACTGGAAGATCTCGTGGCAAGGTGGCCGAGCGGGTCCGTGGATCGCCGAGTGGGGCGTCTCGCGTATGCCCTCGATCTACTTGCTCGACGAATCCGGCGTGATTCGCGCCGTCAACGTCGAGTTGCCCGATATCAAACAACGTCTCGCTGAAATCTTCGCGCGAATGGAAGCGCCCAAAAAAGACGCCAAATAGGCCTCGTTTCTCGCCCCCCCCCTGCATGGCTCAAGACCAAACGAAGTTCATGGACACGATCGTGTCGCTCTGCAAGCGCCGCGGTTTCGTCTACCAAGCCTCCGAAATCTACGGCGGCATCGGCAACACCTACGATTACGGTCCGCTCGGGGTCGAGTTGAAACGCCGCGTGAAAGACGCGTGGTGGACGCGCATGGTGACGTTGCGCGACGACATGGTCGGACTCGACTCGGCGATCATCCAGAACCCGAAGACGTGGGAGACGTCGGGGCACGTCGCGGGCTTCACCGATCCGATGGTCGACTGCAAGAAGTGCAAGGGGCGCTTTCGCGCGGACAAGTTGGCCGATGCTTCGTGCTTGGAGCGACCGAGCAAGCGGCCCGGCGAATGCGGTGGCGAACTCACCGAAGCGCGTGCGTTCAATTTGATGTTCAAGACGAACGTGGGTGCCGTCGAAGGCGCCGGTTCCGTCGCGTACCTGCGGCCCGAAACGGCGCAAGGCATCTTCCTGAACTTCAAGAACGTGCTCGAAAGCTCGCGTCAAAAACCGCCCTTCGGCATCGCGCAGATCGGCAAGAGTTTCAGGAACGAGATAACCCCCGGCAACTTCGTGTTCCGAACCAGAGAGTTCGAGCAGGCCGAGATGGAGTTCTTCATCCCGCCCGCGCAGAACGATCGTTGGTACCAGTACTGGTGCAAGGAACGCGGCAGCTGGTACACGGACTTCGGCATCGACCCTGAGAAGCTGCGCATGCGCGAACACGCGAAGGACGAGCTCGCGCACTACTCGGTCGGTTGCACGGACGTCGAGTACGAGTACCCGTTCGGTTGGGGCGAGCTCGAAGGCATCGCGTGTCGTACGGATTTCGATTTGAAGCGTCACAGCGAAGCGTCGGGCAAGGACCTGCGCTACTTCGATCCCGAGACGAAGGAAAAGTACTTCCCGTGGGTCGTCGAGCCCGCGGCCGGCGTCGATCGCACCGCGCTGACCTTCCTGATCGATGCGTACGACGAGGAAGAAGTCGAAGGCGAGAAGCGCGTCGTGCTGCACTTGCATCCCGAGATCGCGCCGATCACCGTCGGTGTCCTGCCGCTCGTGAAGAAGGAAGGGATGCCCGAAAAAGCGCACGAAATCGAGGCCGAATTGCGTCGAGCGCGCTTCACGACGTACTACGACGAGAGCGCTGCGATCGGTCGGCGTTACCGCAGACTCGACGAGGTCGGCACGCCTTTCTGCGTCACGGTCGACGGCGACACGATGTCGAGTGACGTCGTCACAGTGCGTCATCGCGACACGATGAAGCAGGACAAGCTCAAGGTGTCCGAGCTGCAGACGTACTTGACGCACGCAGTTCGCAACTGGAAGCGGCCCGAGCGCAAGCCGATCGCTTGATCGAGCCTGACAGGTCGGGGACGGCGCAGCGTGTGAAACAACGCATCGTTTTCGCACTCGTCCTCGTCGGGCTCGTGCTCGTCGTTTTCCAACAGACACGTACGTTCGCGTTCCTGTCGTGGGACGACACGATCAACGTGACGGAGAACCCGCTCGTGCTCGGAGCGAGCAGCAGCGGCCTCGAGCGAGCGTGGAGCGAGCCGTACGCCGGGCTGTACGTGCCGGTCGCGTACTCGTGGTTTTGGTTCTTGGCGAAAGTGTCCGGCGCGAGTTTGGACGCGCGGGTGTTTCATGTCGGAAACCTCGCCCTGCACTGCTTGGCAGCGTGGTTCGTGTTCCGCATCGCGGCCCGCCTCGTCGCGAACGAACGAGCAGCGCTCGTCGGGGCACTCGTGTTCGCCGTGCATCCGCTCGTCGCCGAGTCCGTGTCGTGGGTGACAGAAGCGCGCGGGTTGCTGTCGACGCTGTTGTCGTTCGTGGCGCTCGACGTATGGCTAGCCGGCATCGTCGCGCGGCACGGCGACCGCGATGCACGAAAAGGCCCGGGCGCGTTCGATGCGCCGGGGCGTCCACTTGATTCGGCAGACAATTCGCCTCGCGTCGCCAAGGCCGGTTCGCATCCTCTCGCGCTGCACGGCGAGCACCCCCGAGGTGCGCCCTGGCGAATCGCGCTCGCGACGCTGTGCTTCGTCGCCGCGATGCTCGCGAAGCCGCAAGCGGCTGCCTTGCCGCTGACGCTGCTCGTGCTCGATCGCTTCGTCGTCGGAAGGCCGTGGAAGCGCGTTCTGCCGCTGGTTTCAGCTTGGATCGCGCTCGCGGCTGTCGTTTTCGTCGCTACGAAAGCGCTGCAGAGTGACGACACGCTGCGCAACGTGGCGCCCCTGTGGTCGCGCCCCTTGGTCGCGCTCGACGCGTTCGGTTTCTATGCGTCGAAGGTTCTCCTGCCGGTCGATTTGGCGACGGACTACGGTCGCACGCCGCAGTTCTTGCTCGGTTCGGTGATGCGCGCGTGGCCGGCCGTGCTCTTCACGATGCTGATCGCCGTGCTCCTGTCGGTGAGATCGTTGCGACGTTGGCTCCCGTTCGCAGCGCTGTTCGTCGCGGCGCTGCTGCCGGTGTCGGGGCTCGTTTCGTTCGGCTATCAAGACATCTCCACGGTCGCGGATCGCTACGCATATCCAGCGCTTTTCGCTGTAGCACTGCTCGTCGCGTTCGTTTTGAAGCGTGCCTCGGCGACGACGCAGTGGACGGTTCTCGTCGTGACATTCGCTCCGCTCGCGACCCTCGCCACGCGACAAGCCGACACCTGGCGCGACGATCGAGCCTTGTTCGGGCGCGCTTTGGAAGTCAATCCGAACAGTTGGAAGGCGTTCAGCAACCTGGGGCTCGCCGACGCGCGTGCGGGTCGCCTCGATGCGGCGGTAGTGAACTACAGGCGCTCGCTCGCGGTCGGACCGTCGCGTTGGATCGTGCATCAGAATCTAGGGCTCGTCTTGTGTCAGCAGAAGAACTACGTCGAAGGCGAGCGCGAGCTGGCGCGATCGTTCGCACTGCGCCGCGAGAATCTCGATGTTGCGGCGCAACTCGGGAGCGTGCGGCTCAACTTGGGGATGTTCGTCGAGGCCGAAGAACCGTTGCGTGTCGCTCGAGCCCTCGATCCGAAGCGCGGCGACGTCGCCGAGTGTTTGGGCACGTCGTTGCTCGCGCAAGGCCAGGATGCAGAAGCGATCGTCGAGTTGCGCGCTGCTCTAGCGTCACGTGAATCGGCCGACGCGCGCAAGAATCTGGCGCAAGCGCTGATGGTTCGAGGCGACGTCCGCGGCGCGATCGCAGAGCTCGAAAACGCCTTGAACACAAGACCGAAATGGCCCGAAGCCGCCTCTGATCTCGCGTGGCTCCTTGCGGCGGCGGAGGACGATGCCTTGCGCGATGGACCGCGTGCGTTCGCGCTCATCAGCGAAGTCTTCGCGACGACGAACGCACCGAGCATCCTCCAAGTCGACACGCTCGCTGCTGCTCAAGCCGCTGTAGCCCGCTACACGGACGCCGTGCATACGCTCGACGAGTTGCTGAAAGCGATCGGCAACGCCGATGCGTCGATCCGCACACGCCTGGAAGCTCGCCGAGCCGCGTACGCCGAGAATCGCGCGTGGCGCGGTGTCGCGCGCTGATCAGTATCCCGCCGCTTGTCCGTCTTTGCGGGACTCAGAGGCACCGACGTAGACGCGATGCACTTTGTCCCAGTGAATCGCTTGGTAGCCGCCGAAATCGCCGACGTTCACGCCGATCGCGTGGCCGCGCTTGGCGAGTTCGCGCTCGACCTCGCCCGTGAAGCCGCGCTCGAGGAACACTTTCCCGCCATCCGTCATCTTCTCGCCCGTCGGCTCCGAAGAACCGTCGTGCAGGATGCGGGGCGCGTCGCCGGCCTCTTGGATGTTCATTCCGAAGTCGACGATGTTCACCACGATTTGCGCGTGACCTTGCGGTTGCGTCGCACCGCCCATGACGCCGAAGCTCAAGAACGGCTCGCCGTCCTTCGTCACGAACGCGGGGATGATCGTGTGAAACGGCCTCTTTTTCGGCGCGAAACTGTTGGGACGACCGGGCTCGAGGTCGAACATCTCGCCGCGATCTTGCAGACAGAATCCGAGTCCGTCCGGCGTCATTCCCGATCCCATCCCGCGGTAGTTGCTTTGAATGAGCGACACCATCATGCCGCTCTTGTCGGCGGTGGAGAGGCAGATCGTGTCGCCTTCGTCGATCGCCGGATTGCCGGGCGCGACCGCTTTCGCAGCACGCTCCCCGATGCGTTTCGCTTGAGACTCTGCGTACGCGTCGGAGAGCAGTCCCTTGATCGGCGTCTGCACGAAACTCGAATCGGCATAGAAACGCGCACGATCTTCGAACGCCAACTTCTTCGCTTCGACGAACGTGTGCACGTAATCGAGTGAGCCGAAACCCATCTTCGCGACGTCGAAGCGTTCGAGCGCGTTCAAGATCTGGAGCGCTGCGATCCCTTGACCGTTCGGCGGCAACTCCCAAACGTCGTAACCGCGGTAATTGATCGACACGGGATCGACCCACTCGCTCGTGTGCGCCGCCATGTCGTCAGCCGACAAGAAGCCGCCGTTGCGCTGCATGTACTCGCCGATCGTGCGCGCGATTTCACCCTCGTAGAATGCCTTGCGGCCGCCGTTCGCGATCGCTTCGAGCGTCTTCGCCAGGCCCGGATTACGCCAGAGTTCGGCCTTTTTCGGTGCTCGACCGTCGATCGTGAATGTCGAGCTGAAGTTCTCGAACTTGGAGAGCAGTGGCACGCTGCGCGCCCAGTAGTACGCGACCAACTCGGTGATCGGCGCGCCTTCTTTCGCGAGGCGAATCGCCGGTGCGAGTACCGCTGCGAGCGGCAACTTGCCGAAACGCGCGTGCAGCATGCACCAGCCGTCGACACAGCCTGGAACCGATACGGGCAACGGACCGTGTGCGGGAATGCGTTTCAGTTCGCGCTTCTTGAATTCGTCCAGCGACAGAGTTGCCGGCGATCGACCGCTCGCGTTCAACCCGACGAGCGCCCTCGCTTCTGGATCCCACACGATCGCGAACAGATCGCCGCCTGGACCACAACCCGTCGGTTCGAGCAGAGCTTGCACGGCGTTCGCCGCGATCGCCGCGTCGACGGCGCTCCCGCCGGCTTTCAAGATGTCGAGCGCAGCTTGTGTCGCCAGCGGAATGGACGTCGCGGCCATCCCGTGTTCGGCGATCACCTCGGAGCGAGTCGCGAATGTCGCGCCCGTGATGCGGTCGCCGAGAGGAGAGAGAAGCGGAACGAGTGCGAGAGTGTGGAGGATCACGCAGGACAGTGTCCAACACTGCCCGCTCTCTCGCAAAAAATCACTGCGTGACGCTGGTGATGACGACGGCTCCGACGCCGTTGCCGCTCGCCACGGGCACGCCGAGCGTCATGAGCCCGGTGACCGGATCCAGGCGCGCGACCGTCAGGCTGTTCGATCCCGAATTCGCGGCGTACACGAACCGGCCCGACGCATCGACCGTGATGTCGTACGGATGCAGTCCGTCCGCGAGTGTTTGGATCGGCTCGGAGAGCGTGCCGTCGGCCAAGATCGCGTGCGCCGAAATCGATCCGGTGCCGAGCTCGTCGAGCGCGCACGAGTAAGCGAAATTGCCGTTGGTGAGGATCGCGAGACCGACAGGATCGATGCCGGCGCTCGTCGGCGGAGGCGCTGCCGTGAGCTGACCGTTCACGCGCGAGATCGAGAAGCGCGCGATCGAATTGGCCGTCTGGAGCACGCCGTACAAGTGACGACCGCTCGGGTGGAAGGCGAGGTCGAAGACATCCGGGGCCGCAGCAGGCGGAGCGGAATTCGTCGGCACGCCGGTGCTCGGATCGAGCATGAGCACCGAAATGTTCGACGTCCCGGGGAAGCCCGTGCCGTTGTTCGCCGTGTAGAGGAAGCGCCCGGTCGGATCGATCGACACCGAAGTCGGATTCGATCCCACCGCTTGCGTGTCGATCTGCGTCAGTGCGCCGTTCGTTTGATCGATCGCGTACGTCGTGAGCCAACCATCGTCGAGTTGCTGCACGTCGTGTGCAGTCACGTACAGGAATCGCGACGTTGGATCGACGACGACGTGCGTCGGCTTGCCGAGGACCGCGAGCGGAGGCAACGCGGCCGACAACGCGCCAGTGGTCGGGTCGACGTTCAGAACCGAGAGCGTGAGGCCGAATGAGTTCGATACCCAGGCGAAGCGTCGACGCGGGTCGATCGCGACCGCAGAAGGCGTGTCGCCCGTCGGCGTGACACCGGTCTGCGTCAAGGCGCCCGTCGTCGGGTTGATGGAGTACGTGGTGACGTCGCCCGAGAACGCAGCCGCTGCGTAAGCGAAGCGCGGGACCGTCTTCGTCGGACGATCCCCGTAGACGACGCTGACATCGACGGGTGAGCCGCGCACGAGCATCGAGTTCCGCAAGTTCAATTCGCCTGTCGACGCGTCGATCGCGTAGGTCAGGATCTCGCCCGAGCCCTTGGCCGCGACGAACGCGAAAGCTCCTGTGGGATCGATCGTGACGCGCGTCGGCGTCGTGCCGGTCGAGTAGAGACCGACATCGGTCAACTCAGACGTCGTCGGATCGACGCGGTAGGCGTTGATCGTGCCGTCGTCTTCGTTCGTGACGTACGCGAAGCTGCCGGTTTCCGTCACGTCGACGGAGCTCGGATTCGTGCCCGAAGCCTTCAGCGTTCCCGGGGTCAACGCGCCCGAGGTTTCGTCGAAGCCGACGGGGAGCACGCTCTGCAGGCTCTCGAGCGTGACGAACAGCAGGGGCTTGACCGAATCGACCGACAACGCCATCGGACGACTGCCTTGCAGCGCGAGGCGGCTGAAGGTCGGCGTCAAAATGCCGCTCACGGGGTTGATCGTGTACGAAGCGATTTCACTGCCGACGCCGCTCGGATCTTGCCCGCGCATCGCGGCGAACAGGAATCTGCCGCTGGTGTCGACGACGAGAGCCGTCGGTTGCGCACCGACGGAGATGGGGGACGCAATCGGCGTGAGATCGCCGTTCGACGCGTTGATCGAGTACGAGTTGATCTGATCGCTGCCGCGATTCGAGACGTAGGCGAAGCGACCGCTCGGATCGATCACCATCTCGTGCGGGCCGGCGCCGCAAGCGACCGGGGCGCGACGATCGAGCCAGCCTGACAGCGGGTCGACACTGAACACCGTGATGTTCGACGTCGCGAGATTAGGCGCGTACGCCGAGCGCCCCGTCGGATGCACGACGAGCTTTTCCGGACCGCTCTCGCCGCCGCCCGTGATGACTTGCCCAACGCGGCGCAGTTCACCGCTGAACGTGTCGCTCGCGAAGATCGAGAACGAGTTGTCGACGGCGCTCGTCGAAACGACGAAACGTCCAGGCGCGACGACGCGCAGCGCGAAACGTGCTCGAGCGGATCCGCCGCTGTTCGCTGCGAGCACGTCGTAGATACGGCGCGAGGCCGGACCGGTGGGCGTGCCGGAGATCTGGCCGCTGCTCGCATTCAAACTCAGGCCAGCGGGGAGCGGCGGCGTGACCGAGAACGTGACCGGATCGCCGTCATGTGTCGCTGCGAGCGGTGCTACCGCGACTTGGCTGATGCAGAAGGCCTCGCCCGTCGAGTACGTGAGGCTGGTCGGCGCGACCGCCGGAGTGCTGGGCCCGCCTCCGCCTCCGCCTCCACCACATGCAGTGAATACGATGGGAGCAAGCGAGAAGAATGCAATGGAAGCGCGATTCATGGAGCGAAGTCCCTGAGGTCCTCTCACGCTGCGCTCGATCTCGCACCGCCTGCCACGGTCGCGCGAAATCGGTCGAAGTGAGGAGATGGGTTGGTGCGGTGCCGACAACGGTTTCTACAAACCGTCGGAGATCAGCTCTCTCTGTCGAAGGCTACAACGACATCGAGTGGCGTGCGGAGCGCGGGGTGAAGTTCCAACGTGCGGCCGTCGGCACCCCGCGATCCGAACGCTGCTGCAATGCAAGGCGCGATCCGTGTGGAAAGAGATTCCACGTGTTGTCGCCGTGAGCCGCGCTCATCGCACCGGCGTGAAGACGTACTTTCAGGCCTGAAATGAAGCTAATTTCAGGCGCCGACGCGGGCCTGCTCGAGCAATTTCTGCGCGAGCTCGCGTGACTTGATCACGCACTGATCCGAGTTGTCGTACTCGAATCGACCGAAGCGACCGAGCTGCACGAGGCCCTGCGCTTCGAACCACGAGAGGGCGACTTTGCGCCGCGTCGCATACGCGTGATCGAACACGACGTACGCCTGCCCGATCGTCTCGCGATCGGTGAACAACACTTCGTCGCGACGGATGAGGCCGGCCGACACCATTCCGTCGACGAGTTCCTTCTCGAGCTCGCGACCTGGGAACGGACGCCCGCCCTGCACCGTCACTTCGCACAAGAACGAACTTTTGCCCGTCGGCGCCATGTGCGGTGAATAGTTCGACATGTACGTGATGCGATTCGCCGGACCTTGGTTCGCGTGCGGCAGATAGATCCACGACAAGTCCGGATGTTGCGCGCGATCGAGCGCGAGCAGCACGCACACGATGCCGTTGAACTCGAGCTTGCGGCATGCGTCGGCGACGTCGCGCGGCATGTCGGCGACGAGCTCGGGCATGTAGGTGAGGCTCAACGTCGACACGACGGCGTCGAACGATTCACCATTCACGCGCCAGGAAGTGCCGTGTTTCTCGATACGTTCGACAGGCGTCGACAAGCGCATCTTCACGGTCAGCGACTGCGCGATGCCGTCGGTGATCGCTTGGAATCCACCGTGCTTCGGGTAGTAGAAAACCGACTGGTGCGTGTAGCCCTCGGTGCGGATGCCGACGGAAGAGCGCAGCACATCGTCGACCGGCGCATCGGGCACGCGACCTGCGACCCAATCGCTCGTCAATTGATCGAGCTCGCGCTTCCAGACCTTCTTGTTGTAGGGGTCCATGAAGTGCTCGGCGATGCCGTCGCCGAAACGCCAGCGGACCCACTTGCCGAATTCCGCGGGAGCGCTCGACTTGTGCATCGTGCGCTCGTGCCACGCCGCGACGTAACCACGCAAGCATTCGAAGTTGGCTTCGGGCGGCAGATCGCCGAGCCCGTTCTCGAACGGATAGTTGATCCAGCGTTGCCCGAAACGGATGCGCGTGTGGCGCGCTTTCTCGACGAAGGCTGCGTCGCCACCGGCGCGATCCTTCATCCACTGCATCGCCGGTTTGTCTTTGCTGTAGAGGATGTGACCGCCCGAGACGTCGTACGTGAACCCGTCGACCGTCTTCGAGCGACACAGTCCGCCCGGAACCGAGTCGGCCTCGAAGATCGTGATGTCGGACGCCGCGAGCCCGCCCTCGACGAGGAAGCGTGCGAGAGAGAGGCCTGAAACGCCGGCACCGAGGATCGCGATCTTCACGTGGATGAGGTGGGAGGGGGCTGCTTGGGGTAGAGACGAATCGAGCGGAAAAGAATACTGAACATCGGCAGCCCCCGCGCTCGAACTGTTGTCGCGATTTGCTCTGCGTGCACGAAACGCCGCTCAGCGCGAGCGCACGATGGCGTCCCGCGCGATTCCGGAGCGCTCGATCGCGAGCTCGGCCTCGGCGAGCCAGCGACGCGCGTCGGTCACGTAACCGGCGGTGGGCATCAAGCCTTGTTGCAGTGCGCCGAAGTACGCGTTGAAACCGGCCATGCAAACTTCGCGAGCGTACTTCGCCGCGCACGAGGCGAGCGCGACCGCGAACGAGAAGGACTCGGACTTTTCGGCGAAGACGATGCGCAATGCGCGGCCGTCGCTCGACGTGACGAGATACTCCGAGCGCTCGGGCACTTCGCCGATCGTTTCGACATCGGCGCCTGCGAACGTGTCGCGCAACAAGGTCGCGTAACGCATGCGACCGCCGTGTCGATCGACGACGACTTCGACACCCTCGCTCGCGAAACGCGTCCACAAGTCGCGCAAGTACGGCGCGCACACTTCCCAGTGCGCCGTGGATTTGTTGTCGGTGCGCGCGAACGCGGCGTTGAGTGCAACCGGTGGAACGGCGCGCACGGACAAGGCGACGAGTTCGACTCGTGCGACGCGAGCACATCCAGCCAGATTCTGTGAACGACGCGCGAGCTCAGTGTCGTCGATGTCGCGCGCGAGCCGCGTCGGCAGCGCCGCAAACCAAGCTTCGCGCGCGAGATCTTGGTGCGAGGCGCGGTCGAACGCGGCGGCTTCCAAAAATGAGCGCGCGTCGACGTGCGTGAGACCGCTGGCATTGCGCAGTGCGTCGAACGCGAGAACGGTGCTCTCCAGCCTGTGCGCTCCACCGTCTGTGCGCGTGAAGACGACTTTCGAATCGGCGACGACGAGGCGTTCGCCTTTCCGTCCGATCTCATTCGTACAAGCGTCTGCGAGAGCAACCCACAGGTCGGTGCAGGCATCAGTGACGCGAAAGGCACTCATGCCGATCGTGAGCGGACCGAGCATGGGCCCGAGTCCGGCTTCGTCGAGACCGGCGACGATGCGCGGACGAAACGTGCTGGGACTCGAGGCCGTGGCTTCCCCGAACAAGTCCGGCCCGGATTCGCTCGAGCGTCGCCGACGCGCGCTCACCCGCCGCTCTTCGTCGCATCGGGCAGCGGGTTCACGGTGTGGCGATTCTTGAACAGCAGCGTCGCCGCGAAGAGCGCGATCACGAGTGAAACGATTTGCGAAGTCGACACCGTTCCACTGAACCACACGCCGCGCACACCGTCGCCGCGCAAGGTCTCGACCAAGGAACGCAACACGGCGTACATGAGCAGGATCCAGAGCGAAACTTGTCCCGCGTAGCGACGGCGCTTCAAGATCTGCCAGCCGATGTACGCGATGATCAAGGCCTTGATCAACATCAGCGGCTGCGTCGCCCACAAAAGTTGTCCGGCGTTTTCAGCGCCGAAAAGGCTCTCTTTCGGGAGCGGATCGGGCACGCGGAGGGTGATCGGGAACGGGAGATTCTGGAAACGCTCCGGGACGACTTTGCCGTAGTCGTCGCCGACGAGGAAGCAGCCGATGCGCCCGATCGCTTGGCCGACGAAGCCTCCGACCAGGCCCATGTCGAGCGCGTGCACGGCGCGCACTTTCATGCGCTTCGCAGCCCACATGCCGAAGCCGATCGCGCCGATCATGCCGCCGTACATGACGAGCCCGCCCTCCCAGATGCGCAAGATCGAGAGCGGATCGGCCTTGAAGTGCTTGCCGTCGTCCGTGTCCATCAGCATTTGCACGATGACGTACATCGCGCGCGCGCCGATCATCACACCGACGACGATCCACACAGTGATGTTCGAGTAGCGCGCCGGGTCGTTCTTCGGATCGTCGCCGTAGCGCGCGCCGAGTCGCGTGAAGATGTGGGAGCCGACGAGGAACCCGATTGCGACCATGACGCCGAACGAGCGGACCGGCCAGCCGAGCCCGGGGATTTCGAAGAGGATCGGGTGCATCGGCGGAGTGTAGCGAGCGCTGGAGCGGGCCTCACCTTGGCGCTCAGGATCTCTGTCGCTATTCTCTTTCGCCCCACAATCGAGGGGAACGGGTGCGCAGCATCCGACCGGGGACGTTCGAGTCGTTCCGGAGCGCGTTTCCAAAGCGTGTTCCGAAGGCATCCACGAGGTGCAAGGAGAGGTCGTCGATGGAAGAGCCCGAAACCAGCGGTGAGCGCGCCGAGGCGCAAAACGGCGGCGAACTGGAAGCGTCGCAGGGCAAGCCTGATTCGACGCAGCCGAGTCGCGATCGCGATGATTCACGTGAACGCGAGCGCCCGCGCTTCCACGGCGAGCGCGATCTACCCCAAGTGAAGGTCTTCGTCGAAGGCCGCTATCGCAAGCTCGTGCGCGACCTGCCACAGACGGTGTTCTTCTGCCCCGAGTGCAAAGGCCACCCGCGTCGGCGCGCGAAATGTCCGCGCTGCGAAGGCTTCGGCAAGCTGACGCGCGAGTCCGTGCAAGAGCTGATCGGTTGGGTCGTCGGCGCCGCGTTCAAGACGCGCAAGAACAAGTTCCACGGGGCGGGTCGCGAGGACGTCGACGTACGCATGCTCGGCGGCGGTCGCCCGTTCGTGATGGAGCTCGTGAATCCGAAAGTGCACGACGTCGATCTCGCTGCGGTCGAGTTGGAGATCAACCGTCGCAACGCAGGTCGCCTCGAAGTCGTCGGTCTGCACTGGACCGAGAAGGACCGCGTGCGCGTCATCAAGGAGACGCCGCACGCGAAGGAGTACGAGGCGCTCGTCACGACCGAGGGCCCGGTCGCGCTCGAGAAGATGCTTGCGCTCGAAGGCCAGCGCTTCGACGTGGTCCAACAGACTCCGGCGCGCGTCGCCCACCGTCGAGCCGACAAAGCGCGCGAGCGCTGGATCGAATTCCGCGCGCTCGTGCCGGTCGAAGGCGCGCACGAGTTGCGCGTGAAATTGCGTACCGAGCACGGCACCTACGTCAAAGAAGCCATCCACGGCGAAGGCGGCGCGACGACGCCGTCGTTGACGCAATTGCTCGGTGTGCAGTGTCACTGCAAAGAGTTGGACGTGCTCGAGATCCTCGACACCGAAGGCGAGGTCGAAAAACCGCGCGCGAAACCGGCGGTGTTCGGACAGGACGTGTGAATGGAGAAGGCGGAGTGCAACGCGTTCGTGCGTTCCATTGTGCGAGCAACGCCGACACGGCGAGGACGTTGCGGAGAAACATGTAGGAAATGGCGCCTGATAGAGAGGGTCCGAGTGTTGCGCCGTGGACGCGTTGCCAGGTGCCGCGCGGCGTTTCGAAGCGAGGAACCGCGCTCGTTCTTGCAGGGTCTCGACCTTCACTTGATTTGAAGCGATCGGTCGTACTGTCGACGACCGATCAGGTCGCGTTCTCCAGAATGCAATGCGATTCGTCTGCTGGGAGAGCTGGAAGCGCGAGCCGCCACACCGCCGGATGTGCTGCGTCGTGCTCGAGAATTGCCGACCGGCCGTCAAACGACGGCGTCGACCAAACGCTGGATCGGAAAGTCCGCGCCTGCCCGCGGCTCGGCCAGCACTCCACACGCGACGAAGCCGTCGTCGCTGCGCGGTTCGCACATGTACACGGCGATCGCGCCGAGCGGTTGTTCCGTCGCGACGATCGGTGTGCCGGCTTTCAGCGTGCGTGTGTCGTGACGCCACACGACTTCGATTTCGCGTTCGGCCGAGGCCTCGAGGATCGCGCGGCTGGTTTCGCTCGCAGATTTTTCGACACGCGCGATCTCGACCTCGGCGCGCACGTCCTCTGTGATCCGCGTGATCGTCAATCCGTGGCGTTCCAGGTGCGCCGCCGCTTCCGGCGTGAGCACGTAACCGAACGGCCGGTCGACGAACTCGCTGCCGAGGAAACGTCCGATGAAGGGAATCGTCACAGCGATCGGCGCGCCGTCCAGCGTGCGCGGTTTGCGCGTCAGAATCGTGATCGGATCGTCGAAGCGTTCGAGCGTCGACCGTACGGCGATGCGTCGCGGCGGCAGGATGCAGCGTTCGACGAGCTCGACGATCTCGCCGCCGTGATCGCGCGCGAAACGCAGAGTTTCCTTCACGAACGCGTACGTGACCGCGACGCGGGTTTCGAAGCTCTGGTAGCTGTACGCCTCGAGCAGCAAGTCGAGGCGATTCGTCAGGCCGCGGTAGTTGCTGCCGAAGCGTGGATGGTGTGTGTACGTCATCCAACCTTCGCCGACGCCGCCTTCGTCCTCGACGAAATTGCCGTACCACGATGTGTCGAAGCCGGCGTTGCGTCGCACCGCCTCTTGAACGGCAGGCACCAGCATTTCGCGCATGTAGAGGATCGGCTCGACGCGTCCTGACTCGATCGTGTGCGGCACGTCGTACGTCAATTGGAAGCGGTGCACGGATCCATTCGTCGAGTGACAATCGATCGTCAGGTGCGGCTTCCAAGGCCGGCACACGCGCGACTGGAGGAGCTGCATCTCGGCTGCGTCTTGACGCATGTAGTCGCGGTTCAAGTTGATGCCGCTCGCGTTGGCGCGCGTTCCGACGCCGCCTGCGGGACCGATCTGTCCCTCGAATTTCGCGAGATTCAGCACGCGATTCGCCGGGTCGATGCGGTCGTTGCCGTCGGGATTGAACAGCGGCACGACGACGATCACGAGCCGCTCGAGCAGTTGATCGGGATCGCGATCGAGCAGATCGCGCACCATCATCAACGCGGCTTCCTTGCCCTCGACTTCACCGGCGTGGATGCCGTTGATCACGAGCACGATAGGCAAGCCGCTGCGTTTCGCTTCCTCTGGAGTGTGGATGCCGCGTGAATTGAGCACGAGTAACGGCAGTTCGCGTCCCTCCGGACTCGCGCCGAAGCTGCCGACGCAAAGTCGCGCGTCCCCGCGCGCCTGCAACGCCGCGACGAACTCCATGACGTCGGCGTGTCGCGAAGTCTCGCGCCAATTCGTCGCTTCGGCCTTCGTCTTCGGCGCGTGCATTGGTGACTCAGAGCGCGACACCGATGACTTCGGTTTCGAAGACGAGACTGTTTTCGACGAAGCCTTTCACCGCGTAGATGAACATCGTCTTGCGCACGCGCAGTTCGCGAGCAACGAAAACGAGCCGATCTCCTGGCTCGACTTGTCCGCGGAAACGCGTCTCGTTCAACCCCCCGAAGCCGAGGAAGCCCCTCTGCTCGGAATGGCGCATCAGGTAATCCCAAGAGGCGAGTTGCGCACCGGCTTCGATCATCAAAACGCCCGGAAAAAGCGGTCGACCAGGCACGTGATCCGTGCACCACCAATCGTCAGCGCGAATCTCTTTGAATCCGATCGAGACGGGCTCTTCCGTCGAAAAACGCGCGACTCCGTCGAGTAGTGCGAAGCGTCCGGCTTGCAACAAACGCGTGTAGATCTGCGCATGCGTCGCGACCGGCTTCGTGAAGTCGAGTTGTGTGAGATCGATCGTCGGCGTTTCGGGCATGAGGCGGGGGAGACTCAGGGTAGCGGCGATTCGTGAGCGCGCAGTGTTACCGCGGGGCACTCCCTCTGCAACGCAACTGCCTTGGATCGGGCACTCGGCGCGCTACCATCGCCGTCATGAACGAATCCCTAGGGCGTGGGCAGCACAGGATTGCGACCGTGTGCATCCACGGCGGTCACCGCCCGAATGCTCTGAACCCGGCGGTCGTGATGCCGATCGTTTCGAGCACGACGTTTCTGCTCGACGACGTCGCGTACGAGCGCATGCTATCGGGCCACGCGGACGAAGCGCTCATCTACACGCGCATCAAGAATCCGTCGCTCGACGTCGTGCAAGTGCGCATCGCGCGACTCGAGGGTGCGGAGCGAGCGCTCGTCTTCGCTTCGGGCATGGCCGCGATCCACGCGGCCGTGATGAGCGTCGTGAAGCAGGGCTCCGTGATCCTGGCGCCGCGCGAAATCTACGGTTCGACGTGGGATCTTTTCGCGAACGTGCTCTCGCGCTTGGGCGTCGAAGCGCGCTTCGTCGACATGAGCGACTTGGTCGCCGTCGAAGACGAGATCGAGCGTTCGAAACCCGCCGTCGTTTTCGCGGAGAGCATTTCGAACCCGACGCTGTCCGTCGTCGACATCGGGAAGATCGCAGCATTGTCGCGTCGTGCCAGCGCTGCGTGCATCGTCGACGCGACATTCGCCACTCCGATCAACCAGCAACCGCTCGCGCTCGGCGCCGATCTCGTCGTGCATTCGGCGACGAAGTACATGGGCGGGCATTCCGATCTCATCGGCGGCGTCGTCGCCGGTTCGGCGGAACGCATGAAGCCCGTCTACCGTTGGATGCAGCTCGCGGGCGGATGTATGGATCCGCACGCGGCGTTCCTGCTCGACCGCGGCCTGAAGACCTTGCCGTTGCGCATGCACGCGCACCAAGAAAACGCGCTGACGATCGCACGGCACTTGGAGCGCGACCGGAGAGTGAGACAGGTCTACTTCCCCGGTCTCGAATCGCACCGTTCGCACTCGACGGCGAAGAGCGTCCTCGCCGGTTTCGGCGGTATGGTCTCGTTCGTGGTCGAGGGCGGCGACGCTGCGGCACTGCGCTTCGCGCGCGGATTGAAGCTCGCGCTCGAAGCGTCGAGCTTGGGCGGCGTCGAGACGCTCGTGTCGCTGCCGTTCAACACTTCGCACGCGCGAATGACGACCGAACAGCGCGAACAGGCCGGAATTCAAGCTGGATTCGTGCGCCTGTCGATCGGGATCGAGGACGCGCGCGATCTGATCGACGATTTCGACCAAGCGCTGGCGCTCTCACAAAACACATGAATCCCACTGCGACCACCTCGACGACGCACGCGTTCGTCCGCGACCTGAATCACGAGTACGAGCGTCTGCACACCCGCAAGGAGGACGCGTTCTGGACGGCGTACATGGGCAATGCCGACGATCCGACGGCTGCGCGAGCCGAGCTCGACCGCCGCGACATCGAGCTCGCGGAATTCCTGCGCAGTCCTGAACGGCTCGCGGAAGTGCGCCGCGAGATCGAGCGTGCCGAGAACACGCTCGATGGCGGCGACGCATCGACGACGCCGTCTGCTGAGGACTTCACCGCGTTGAACGGATGGCTCGCCACGTTCGAAGCGCACGTCATCGATTCCGAAGAAGCACGCGCGCTCGCCGACGAGATCACCGCGCTCGAAGGCGCACTCGCCGTGAAACGCGGCGCGTTGCAACTGTCCTACAACGACGAGAATGGAAGGCGCGTCGACGCGGGCGTCACGAAGTTGGGCGCGTTGTTGTCGACGTCCAACGTCGAGTCCGTGCGCGAGTCAGCATGGCAAGGTCTGCGAGCGATAGAACCGTTCGTGCTCGAGAGCGGTTTCATCGAAGTCGTGCGCGCGCGCAACCGGCTCGGACGCCTACTCGGCGCGGAGGACTACTACGATTGGAAAGTGCGCCGCGTCGAAGGCGTCACGAAGCACGACATCTTCGAGCGCCTCGACGATCTCGAGCGCCAAACGCGCGACGCCGGTCGTGCTGCGATCGAGAACTTGCGCGAGAGGAGAGGCCTTTCCGCGGCTCTACCGTGGAATCTGCGCTTCGCCGTCGCCGGTGATCTCACGAAAGAACAGGATCCCTACTTCCCGTTCTCACGCGCTGTCGGACGCTGGGCGCGCTCGTTCGCCGCACTGGGCATCGACTACAACGGCGCCGCTCTCGTGCTCGATCTCGTCGATCGCAAAGGTAAGTACGAGAACGGGTTCATGCACGGGCCGGTGCCGGCATGGCGCGAAGACGGACACTTCCGTCCGGCGCGCATTCAATTCACGGCGAACGCGATTCCCGGCCAAGTCGGCGTCGGACGACGCGCGACCGAGACGCTCTTCCACGAAGGCGGACACGCTGCGCACTTCGCCAACATCGACATGCCCGCGCCCTGTTTCGCGCAGGAATTCGCGCCCAGTTCCGTCGCGATGGCCGAGACGCAGAGCATGTTCCTCGACAGTCTGCTCGGCGATCCGGATTGGCAAGCGCGCTACGCTCGCACCGCAGACGGGGTCGCGATGCCGCGCGAGTTGATCTTGAAAGGCATCGAGATCGTGCAACCGATGGCCGCGTGGAACATCCGCGCGATGTGTTCGGTGTGCTACGCCGAGCGCGCCGTCTACGAGATCCCCGATGCCGAGTTGACGCCCGAGCGCATCTTGCAAGAGCTGCGCGCGGTCGAAGAACGACTCCTGTTCCTCGACGGCGGTTCGCCGCGACCGACGCTCGCGGTGCCGCACCTGCTGTCGGGCGAGAGCAGCGCTTACTACCACGGCTACGTGCTCGCCGAGATGGCCGTGCAGCAGACGCGCGCGTTCTTCAAGGAGCGCGACGGACACCTGGTCGACAATCCGCGCATCGGCCTGAGCTTGCGCGAGCATTATTGGGCGCCCGGCAATGCGCACACTTTCTTCGACTTCGTCGAGAACCTGACCGGTGCACCACTGACCGCGAAAGCGCTTGCCGACGAGGTCAACCGCACCGACGTGGAAGCTCTCGCCGAGGCACGCGCAGATTTGGACAACGAGCCCAGGATCGCGCGTTTCACTGGGAAAATCGAGCTCAACGCCCAGATCCGAGTCGTGCACGGCCGCGACACGATCGCGGAGCTCGACGGACGCGGCTTCACGGCCTTCGAGCAGGATTTCGCGCGCTGGATCGAGAGTAGCGAACGCGTGGCGCGTTCGCCTTTATAGTTAGCCCCGTCGAGCACGCTGTGGCGTTCTCGCGGACGGCTCTCTACAAGCGCATCCAGTGCTCGCGTGAGTCCCGGAGCTGACGCCGTCGCGTTCGCGCGTCAGGGCACGAACTGAACCGATAACCCGTTCGAGAGGTTGTTGGTGATTCCGCACGGGGACGCGATGTCGCGGTACCAGCATTGGAAGCTCCACGTCTGACCAGCGGTGATCGCGCCGAGTCCTCCGAGAGTCTGTGAATAAGCCACCAGGCCCGGGGGCCGAACGATCACGCCTTCAGCGTCGGCGAACTGAACGCCGAGTCGATAGAGGCCGAGTGAGCCGCCGAACGTGACGAGTTGACCGCTGCACCCGATGAAGCTCCGAGCGCGGTGACGATCGCCCAGTCCCCGTAGTGGGCTGAACGCGCCCCATAGGCATTTGCTGTGAAGGCTGTCGCTGTAGGGCCAGTGACTTTCTGAAGCTGACGTTGTGCATGCGCTCCAGTTGTAAGTACGGAGAACAGAGCGACACAGATTACCGCGACGGGGACTTTCATGATTGGACCTGCCGTATGGGAAGCACGCTCTGCGCCTGAATGAACCATCTTCATACCCCTCCTTGGATACCACGATTCTTGAAACAACCGCATTGGTGACGACGCGAAAGCAGATCCAAACCGTTACCCTGACCGCTGCATCTCTTGATCGTTCCCAAAGGAAAGGGCCCGGCATGGGTACCCCACGCCGGGCCGCGCTCAGCACAAGGTCAGCCTACGTCCATGGCGCTACTGAGAACCCGGGTTCCAGCGCACCAGGCCCGGACCCGTCAGGTTCGCTCTCATGGATGTCGCGTACACGTAGGCGTCAGGCGCGGCGGCCAGGTCGAGGATGTGTCTATCGGTCTGGCTTTTGATCGGTTCCCAATTGCCTGTCGAATCGAGTCGCCACACGCGACCACATTCTCCTCCGACCCACACGTCACCGTTCGTGGCCAAGGCGATGCTGCTGAGGGGAGGCGCACCCAGGACATCACCGATGTTGCAGGGCTCGACACCGCCCAAGGTTGGTTGACTTGTGAGCGGGGCGAATTGATCAAACAGGAGACCATTCAGCGTGGAGCTGAATACTCTGCCCCTGATCCCGCTTGCCGTACTCACTGTTCCGACAGCATAGGCGGTGTTGCTGCCCGCATGAAACACCACGTCGAAGAGTTCCACGGCCGCGGGTGAGATGTCGTAAGTGAGCGGAGTGGCACTCGCGTCCACCGCATACGCGCAGGCCTTACCGGACGCTGGGTCCTTGCCGACGATGAAGCCCTTGTCCTGGTCCACGAAGGCGAGTGCGTTGAACTCGCTCACGGCGGAACCGGATGGGTAGGGAAACTGGATCCAGTTGGCGCCATTGTCCAGTGAACGCAGGAGGGTCTCACCTTGGCCACAGGTCCAGTAGACCTCGTTTGTGCCAACGATCGCAGCCCGAGTGACGTCCCTCAGTTCCTTGCCGGCCGCGCCGGCGGTGGAGAGCCAGGTGATGGAGGTCGGCTCGATCCACTTGATGCCCCCCTGCACGACGGCCCTTCTAAGGATCTTCGGCTGACCCCAGAACGGCTTGGTGCAGCCCAACCCAAGTACCTCCAATTCGCGAGGGTCGGCTTGTCCGACGGCCACTCCGCTACCCTGGCTCGGGATCGCGCTCGGACTGATCGCGATCGAGCGGAAGAAGAAGTGATACCCATGGGGCAGCACATGTTCGAGGCCCCAGTCCAACCCTCCGTTGGTGGTTATCGCAACGTGGTAGTTCTGGCCAGTCCTCCGACCCTGTTGAAAGGTGTTGAATGCAGTCGCTTCCATGCGCCACCAGCCAGACTGTTCCCCAGCCGTCCAGTCTCTTTTCCAATTCTCTTGAGGTTGGCCTGCGGGATTCAGGGGAACGGGAGTCGTCGAGTTGGCCGCTGTTGTACTCCGTCCTTGCCCACCTTGGCCGCCCATGAACGCTTTCCCGTTGGAGCTCGTCGATCCGGGAGTGCGCTGAGAGACGGCACCGTTCAAAAGCATGAAGGAGGGATCCTCGGACATCATCTCGAGCGCCCAAAAGCCCTGTTGAGAGCGATCCTCCCACACGCCATCCGTGCGGCGAACGACGTGCTGGCCGCCGTAACCTCCCGCTGTAGCCGACCCATCGCCGAAGACCGCGACGCCGTAAAGGTGGTTGAACTCGTTGTGCCGTTTGTAGCGGTCGCGCGATCCAGTAAGGTCGTAATCGCTATTTCCCGTGCACGTGATGGCCACCTCGCATTCATGGCATTCCTTCACGAACGTCGTGCCTAAGTCCGTCGACGAAAACGCGGATCCGCCCAGGCTCTCTCCTCCGGCGACCATGACGAGGAGTGGAGGGCCGTCGCATTTTCTCTGAAATTCGATGTCCCAGGGTTCAACGCGGTGCGGCGGAGTCTTGTGGATCTTGTTGTAAAATCCATCCGAGCCGCAGACGCTCAGGTCATTTTGGGATTGGTCACGAACATCCCACACTAATTCCATGACGGTGCCCCATTGCGCCGACGAGGGAAACGATTTGTTGCGGAAAACTAGGCCTGGCTCTGCACATGCCACGATGATGGGTTCGTTCGACCCGCACTGGAGGATGTCGACTGCGTAGAGTTCGATGCTGGCAAGATTGATCGGGTTGCCACCCTGATCAACCAGTGCGATGGGGTTGTTGCCGAAGTCGCTCCCGAGACCGTCAGTCGAGCGCCACATTCCGTGGAGACCGACGAGTATGCCGAGCATGCCGGTCAGGTTTGTCGTGTTGTTGACGAATCCAGGGTTGCGGACGAAATGGATGTCGCGCAAGTGCGAGGTGTAAGAAGGCGGGGAGATCTGCTGCGACACTTGCGCCGCGAAGACCCAGTTCATCCCGCCATCAGGCTTGTAGTAGATCACACGGTCGTCACCCACGATCCAACCTGAGAGGTTCCCGAGGTTGCTCCATGAGCCTGTTCCGGCTGCAGGCAGGAAGTGGATCGCTCGAATCGTGTTCTGGATGTCGTCGGGCGTGTCGAGGTAGATCCAGGGTGAGGAGCCGTCCCTGAAGCGGACCCGGCCCCCGTCCTCCGCTGTCCACATTTTAGAGCCGTCGTCGCTCATGAATGCATCTGCGATGAGCCCTTCGAACCGCTGCTCCATGCGCGGCATCTGTGCGCGGAGGAACGGCGTCCAGATCAGGATCGAAACGATCGCGAGAACTGTGCGATAAACGTTCATTCGAATTCCCTTTGCCGAGGAAGGCGGCGGTGAAGAACAGCTTGCTTGTCACTAGCCACCGCTGGAAGTGCGTGCGCTAGAGCCCCCGGGAAGTACACGCGACCGAGCGTGCACGAAGGTGAGCCCCCCCCCTCAAGTAAAAAATCCTGTTAGTCGTAGCTGCGCGCGGTTTTTCCGAGGAAAATCGCGCGTTTCCACTGCCACCAAATCGCGCGGTTCTGGCGCCGCAATCGCCCTCACTTACGGCGTCCAGCCTCTCCAACCTAGGCACATCCCGCTCAGCACGCCCTCACTTCAAGTGCACGACTGCAACTGCGTCCACGTCCGCGTCGACAGCGAGTGTGACGCGACCACGCCGCTCGTCGTCGCTCTTTCCCTCGATGCGATAATCACCCGGCGGCAACCACGCGACGCGAGCGCGCCCTTGAAAGTCGGTCTTCACGCGGAACGCTCCGCCCTGCGTGCCGAAGCCTGAGACTTCGACGTCGGAGAGCGGGGCTCCATTTTCCGAGCGTGTTTCGACGAGCAACGTGCCGGTCGCTGGCAACGTCACGTCCTTGAAGCGCAAACTCGGCGCGCGGAATTGGATGTCACCCGGCTTCACGAGCGGCGTCTCCGCCGAACCGACGTAGAGCTTGTACTCGCCGTCGAGCACGTCGTGGAACGAGAAGGCGCCGTTCGCGTCGGCGCTCTGCGTGCGGCGCAACTTGGTCGCGACCTCTTCGAGCACGATCGCGACGCCGTCCGCCGGCGTACCAACAGCGGACACAACGCGGCCTTCGATGAAGCCGCTGGGCTTGAATTGCAGCGTCCCGAACACGACCTCCGAGCCTTTGACGAGCAGCACCGAAAGGTCGGTGCAATTCAAACTGGGCGCGACGGCGCGAACTTGATATCCGGCGAGAGGCAGATCATCCACGTCGAATGCGCGCTCGCCCGCGTGGAATTCGATGCGCTTCGTGATCGCGTACTCGGAGCCGATCAACGTCGGGCTCGGCTCGACCACCAACGACCAATCGTTCGGAAACTGCACTCCGTCCGCAGCCAGCACTTCGCCGTGGATGCGCCCGCGCCCTACAAAACGTTGCGGGCCGAGTGCTGCGGGCGGCGCCTCCGTCGACGTCGGAACTCGCGGTGCATCGCGCTCGATCACGGACAAGGGAGCGTCGTGTGGCGTCGTTTTCGCCGGCGCAGTCGTGCGTCCCGTCTCGACCACCTGCGGTCCGCGCGTCGGAGTGAGCCAGACGAACGCACCGACGACCAGGGCGACGGCGGCGACGACCGCGATCAAGACGCCGGTCGAAGACGCCCCGCGGCGCAGTAGAGCGTCGCGCGCGAGGCTGCTAGGCTCGCTCGAATGATCCTTCTCCATGCGGCGCAGATTAGCCCGCGCCTCGCGCGTTCGGTAGCCGCGATCCTCCTCTGCTGCAGAGCACTGTGCGCCTCGCCCGCCGAGCCCGCGCAGCGGGTGATCGTGCTCGGATTCGACGGCGCCGACGCGACCACGATCGAGCGCATGATGGACGCCGGGCAATTGCCGAACCTCGCCCTCTTGCGCGAACAGGGCACGTTCGCGCCGCTCATGAGCACGATGCCGGCCGAATCCCCGGTGTCGTGGGCGTCGCTGAACAGCGGCCAAAACCCCGGCGAAACGGGCATCCCCGGGTTCATCAAGCGCACGCTATCACCCGGTCGAGCGCCCGAGCCCGACCTCGGACACGCCACGCACGAAGCGCGCAAGCTCTCCGATATGCGCCTCACAGGATTCAAAGGCTTCCTCGCGGCACGTTCGCCCGGCGCGAACGCGGCGAGTTTGGGAGCGATCACAGCCGTCGTCTTTTTCCTCTTGCTCGCGTTCGCACTGAAGATCCGCCGCGGCATCGCGCTGGCACTCGCACTCTTCCTCGGCGCTGTCGGTGCATTCGGCGGATGGCGTGCACGCCAGTACCTGCCTTCCGAAATCGCCGACGTCGTCGGAAATCCCACGAAAACGACCGGTTTCTTCGAGGTCGCGGCCAAAGCCGGCGTCCCGACGGTCGTCATCGACGCCGCGATGGAGTGGGATCGACCGGACGTCCCGAACATGCAGTTGCTCGCCGGACTCGGTGTGCCCGACGTGCGCGCGAACAACGGCGACTGGTTCGTGTACACGTCGCGCTCCGACGTGTTCGCGCGCGCGCCCGAAGGGCAGACAACGAGCACGGGCGGGCGCTTGTTCCACGTCGACGTGCGCGACGATCGAGCGCAGTCCTTCGTGTACGGCCCACGGGATTTCTACGCGCTCGACCGCGCCAAGCGGGAGCTTTTCGAGATCGACCTCGAGCTCGCGAGCCCCAAACTGTCCGACAAGAAGTTCGATGTGCTGACCGAGCGTCGGCGCGTGCTCGTGGACGTCGAACTAGCGCGCCTCGAAGGAGGTGGAGCATTCGAAGGCAGCGAGGCGGGACGCGCGTCGCTGCCGCTCGCGATCGAGCTGCGCGAGAAGAGTGCGCTCGTCACGATCGGCGGTCAGGCGCAGGAGATCGCGCTGGGTGCATGGTCGGATTGGTACCACTTGACCTTCGCGCTGAATCCGCTGGTCAAGGTCAAAGCGATCACGCGCGCACGGCTCGTTTCGTTGCGTGAACCCTTCGAGCTCTACCTCGACTTCTTGCAGATCGATCCCGCCGATCCGCTGTTCTGGCAGCCGATCAGTCGACCGAATTCGTTCGCGAAGGAGCTGGCGCAAGCGAGCAACACGCCTTTCGAAACGGTCGGATGGGCGTGCATCACGATGCCGTTCAAGGATCGCGAGATCGACCCCATCGCGTTCATGCAGGACATCGAATTCACGCACGAAACACGCGTGAAAATGCTCCATGCTGGCCTCGCTCGCGACGACTGGCGCTTGTTCGTCGACATCGAGAGCACGCCCGATCGCGTCCAACACATGATGTACCAGTACGCCGACCCGACGCATCCGGCGCACGACGCGACCGAGGCGGCGAAGACGGTGCACGTCTTCGGTCGGGATGTGCCTTTGAAAGATGCGATCGCCGAGTCCTACCGCTCGATGGATCGACTCGTCGGCGACGTGATGAAGAAGCACCTGCGCGCGGGGGACACGTTGATCTTGTGCGCCGACCACGGCTTCCAGTCGTTCCGACGCCAAGTGCACTTGAACAACTGGCTGGCGCGCGAGGGCTTCCTCGTCTTGAAGTCCGATGTCAGACCCACCGACGAGGCCTATCTCGATTTCGTCGACTGGTCGAAGACGCGCGCCTACGCGCTCGGACTGGGCGGCATCTACTTGAATCTCCGCGGCCGTGAAAAGGACGGGATCGTCTCGCCCGCAGAAGTGCCGGCCTTGGTCGCCGAGATCACGAACAAGCTGCTGCTCTTGCGCGACGAAGCCCACGCCGCCAAGGCCGTGCGCGCCGTGTACGACACCGCGAAAATTCACAGCGGCGAGTACGTGGGCGCCGAAGCCGACCTCCTCGTGGGTTTCGAGGCCGGGTACCGCGTGTCCTGGGCGACGAGCACGGGCAACATCCGTTTCGCCGATCCGTTCGCGCTGGGGGACGTGTTCGAGGACAACCTCTCGACTTGGTCGGGCGACCACGTTTCGGTCGCGGCCGATCTGGTGCAGGGTGCTTTCTTCTGCAATCGCAAGGTCACCATGCCGGAGGGCGGCCTCGACCTCTTGCACATCGCGCCGACGGTCCTGTCCCTCCTCGGCGTCGCTATTCCGCCCGAATGCGACAAGGCGCCGCTCGCGATCCGCTGAACTACAGTCCTTTGACCGGATTTCGTCGTGTCTTCTTCGAATACGTGACCGGCTCGGTCGACTATGGGGGCGAAAGAGAAGAGGGAGAGAATGGGAACTGAAAAGAGAGAGCCGGGCCCTGTCGAAATCGTGTTCACGACCGCACAACTCGTGTGGCTGGACCTGGAATCCGGGGACGAATTCGAGATCGAGGTCGTGGGCGCGGCGCCGTGGGTCCACGAGCTCACGGAGCAGGGGTTCACACCGTCCACCCCGGCGAAAACGAGCGCCCCGCGCTACCGCTGCCGCATCGAATTCACACCCGATCCGGCCTGATCCAGCGATCGAAGAGTGGCCTCGCGCCCTAGCGCCTGGATAGAATCCGAGGCCTTGTGCCCGGCACGACCGGGCCGATTTTTTCGAGCACTCTTACGAGCACTCTTACGAGCACAGTCCGCTGGTTTTTTTGGCCCCATGACGCATCCCGCTCTGATCGAACGCATCACTCGCTCTCTCGCTTACATGCTCCGCCACCAGCCGGAGGAATTCGACCTCACCGTCGACGAGTTCGGATACGCCGAAGTCGACGACGTGGTGCGCGCGCTGAACGAACGCCTCGGTGAACCGGTCGACGAGATGGACGTGCGCGACGCAGTCCTTGGCGGCGATCGTCAACGCTACGAGATCGAAGGCACGAAGATCCGCGCGCTGTACGGACACTCGATCGAGGTCCAACCCGGCCAGCCCTCCGAGCCGCCTGCCGAGCTGTTCGTCGGTGTCTCGAGCGGCGATGCCGATCGCGCGCGTCGCCACGGATTGCGCGCAGGTCGGCGGCGTTTCTTGCACTTGGCGCTCTCGCCCGAGGACGCGATCGAATCCGGTCGGCGCGCCGCACACGACTACGTGGTGATCACGGTCCGCGCCGGCGATGCGTGGGAAGCAGGCATCAACTTCTACGACCGCCGTTCGTTGTTCTTGTCGGATCCGATCCCGACTGAATTCTTGGACGTGGGCGAAGTGCACACCGACGGCTTCGGCGAAGTGCTGCGCGAGCGCGGCGGTCGCGGCGACGATCGTGGCGGCCGACGCGAAGAGCGCGGCGGAGGACAGCGCGGACAAGGTCACGGTCGCGGCGGCGGTGGTGGAGGGCGCTCGCACGCTGCCCCGCGTGTCGAAGAACACGTTCACGACGAAGAGGTCCACGCTCACGCGGATCAGCCGGATGCCGAACACGAGGTCGAAGTCGGTCGAGAGGGCGCCGAGCAGCACGGCCACGAAGCGCCCGCGTTCGGCGAGGGCGGCGAACAACCGACACAAGACCGCGGTGCAGGCGGCAATCGTCGTCGCGGACGCGGCCGCGGTCGGGGCGCAGGTCCGGCTCCGGCTGGGGGCCCTCCGCGTCACGATCGTCCGGCACATGCGGCTCCGCGCAGTGAAGTTCAACGCGGTGAAGCTCAACGCGTTGAGTTTCAGCACGGCGAGGGTCAGCACGGCGAGAGGCAGCACGGCGAGAGGCAGCACGGCGAGAGGCAGCACGGCGAGAGGCAGCCGGGTGGCGGACGTCACGCTCCGGCGCCGCGCGAAATGCGTTCTCACGAAGTGGGTGGTCGCCCGGACGAGCGCTCAGGCGGCCGCGGTTCATTCGAAAAACCGCGTCAAGACGAGCGCCCGGCTGCATTCGATCGCGGTGGCCAAGACGACCGGCCGCGTCGCGAGAGTGGCCCGCGCGAGGGAGGTGGACGCGACGAGCGCCCGCGCTTCGACGACCGCTCGCGTCGTGAGGAAGCACCGCGTCAAGACGACCGTCCGCGTCGTGACGAAGCGCCTCGTCGCGACGATGCTCCGCGCCATGACGATCGTCCGCGCCGCGACGAAGCGCCGCGTTTCGACGACCGTCCGCGTCGAGAAGAAGGACCCCGCCGTGAGGAAGCTCCCCGTCGCGACGATGCTCCTCGCCATGACGACCGTCCGCGCCGCGAGGATGCTCCGCGGTTCGACGACCGTCCGCGACGAGATGAAGCACCCCGCCGTGACGAAGCTCCGCGTCAGGACGATCGTCCGCGCTTCGACGACCGACCGCGCCGCGACGCTCCGCGTCAAGACGACCGTCCGCGCCGTGAAGAACCCGCGCGCGGCAGCGACCGCGGTGGAGAACACCGTCCGCAATGGGGTGGGCAAGGCGATGGGCCGCGTCGCGATGAACCGCGCCGTGACGACCTCGGCGCTGAACCGCGCCGTGACGAACCGCGCCGTGACGACCGCGGCGGCGAAAGAGGCGGCGAGCGTCGTCCGAGCGCTCCGCGTCGAGACGAGTCCTCCGCACCGGCTGCGCGCCGCGACGACGGAGACCCGTCCTTCGGCGGCGGGGTGGGCGAGCGAAACGAAGCGCAGAGCCCGCGTCGCGAAACTCCGGCGCGCGCACCGCGCGTTCAAGAGTCCAGAGCTCCCGCTGCCCCGGAGCCGAAGCAGGAGCGTCGCGCTCCGGAATCGGACGACGGCGGATTCGGCGCCGGTGTCTGACGGCCGCGTCGCTCCGCACATGAGCGACGATCGTCTTCTCGACGCGCTCGCGCCCGAATTTCGGGTCGAGCGCGTCGCGCATTCCATCTGGGCCGTGAGGCGCGACGTCGAGAGTCTGCTGCAGCAGACGGGATTCACTGCGAGGAGCGACGGCGGCCTCCAGGCGAGCGAGTTGGTCGGCCGCAAACCGCTCTTCGAACTCGCCGTCGGCACGGACCGCTTCGTCGTGCGCAAATTCTCGCACGGCGGTCTGTGGCGCTTCGCGACGGGGCGCCGCTTCAGCGACCCGTTGCGGCCGTTCCGCGAGATCGCGAGCGCCCGTCATCTGACGAAACATGGCCTGAAAACAGCTGAAATCGTGGCGGCTCGCGCGCGGCGAAGCGTCGCCTTCGGGTGGGAGCTCGACTTGGTCACGCGTCGTGTCGAAGGTGCCGTCGACCTGGGCTTGCTGCTCGGTCGCGCTCGTCGCGGCGCAGTCGATCATCACGTCGTCGCGCGCTGTTGTGCGGCGTTGGGTGATTTCGTGCGGCGCATGCACGCGTGCGGTTTCCTGCACGCGGATCTGACGCCGAACAACGTGCTCGTGAACGCGTCGGTGTCGAACGGAGCCGAACCCGCACTCGTCGTTCTCGATCTCGACCGCGCGCGCATCGTCGAGCGACTTTCAGAAGAAAATCGTCTCGACAACCTTCGTCGTCTGTACCGCTTCATCGCACGCCGCGAAGAACGCGACGGACGAGCGCTGACACGGACCGACTACGCGCGCTTCTTCGCGGGCTACGACGCGGGTGGAGAGCGCTGGAAATCCGATTGGCGCAGTGTCGCGTCTGCTCACGCGCGTTCACACGCGAGTCACGCGATCGGGTGGCGACTCGAAGAGTGGTTGGGCAAGAAGCGCGACGTGCGCGAAAAGTGATTCGCGTCAATCCTCGTCGACAAAATCGGCCTCGTCTTCGGTGACGGCCACGCGCGGATAGATCGGACCGACGGGCGACAACACGGCCGCGAGCAACTGATTCGACACCCGGCGATGTCGCATCCGGTGCAGTGGCGAGCGGATGCGCGACGACTCGCGCTTCAAGCGATCGCGCAACGTCTTCTCGAGCACCCTCGCATCGTCCGCGTGGCCCGCCGTCGACAACACGAGAGCGCGCGTGCCCGTGATCGCGATCCGGTCCGCCAACTCGGCACCGAAGCGATCGACGAGCGCCATCGAACGTGCGCTCCACTCCAGCGCTGAGGCCAGATCGCCCGACTCGCGGAAGATGCGTGAGCGGATCGCGGCGGCGAGCGCTTCGAGTCGATTCAGGCCCATTTCCACGGCAGATTCCGCTGCTTTCGCGAGCATGGAAGACGCTTCGGGATCGTCGTTTTCCCACAACAGGATGCCGAGGAAAAGTCGCGCCAAGGCTTGACCACGGCGGTCTTCGATCTCGGAGGCGAGCAAGAGCGCTTCGCGCAGTCGGGCTTCGGCTTCGGACACGCGATCGACGTCCAGGAGGAGTCCGCCGAGTCGTGCAGTCGCTTCGGCTTCGAGCCGTCTTTCCCCGGCCAAGTGCGCCAGCCGCACGGCGCGTTTCGCAGAAGCCAACGCGCGCACCGGTGTGCCCGAGGAACGATAGATGCGCGCTCGCAACAAGTACGCGTTCGCCAAGATGCCCGGCAAGCCGAACGATGGATCGGAACGCAGGATCGTGAGCGCGGAATCGGTGTTCGCGAGAGCGTTCTCGATCTTGTCCTCGAGCACGTCGATGACGCCCAAGGCCAAGTGTGCGAGTGCCTTCTGCGGCATCGCTTGCGAAGTCGACAGCGCTTCCTCGGCGAGGCGACGCGCTTCGACGAGTTCGCCGACGTGACTCTGCACGAGCGACAGGCGCCGCAGTGCCTCGCTCTTTTCGAGATCCGAACCGGCGTTGCCGAACATCTCGACCGCGTTGCGCAACATGCCGCGCGCGAGTCCGTACTGACCCGTGCTGACGGCGTAGCGCGCGTGCAGCAGGTAGACGCGGCCGACGGATTTCGGTTCCTCGACAGGATCGAATTCCAGGTCAGCCAGTTGATCGAGGACGATGCGCTGGTCCTCGCGGATGCCGAGTCGATCGGATGCGTCGGCAGCGGCCTCGAGTAAGTCGATGCGCAGTCGCGCGTTCTCTTTCGATGCGGGCAATTTGTCGATCGCTTCGAGTCCCCATTGCGAAATCGAGTGCACGCGCTGCGGTTGTCCGCTCGCGAGCAAGCGCTGCAACAAAGCCGGCAACACCTCGAGCAGGCGCGCGTGATCTTCCGAAGCGCGCAGATGGAACGCGCGCTGGAACGCGTCTTCGACCGTGAACGAGCGGCCTTCTTCCGGGCGCAGCGCTTCGGCCGCTGCGGCGTGTAGTCGTTGTCGCTGTTCCTTCGAGAGCGAGCGGTAGACGGCTTCGCGCAATGCAGGTCGCGCGAAACGCCAGCGTGCTCCCGACGGCGACAACCAGCCGGCGCTCGAGAGCCGCAACAGCATCGCGTCGATTTCAGCCGGCTTTTCTGCTCGGAAAGCGCGCAGCAGGAACTCGGTTTCGATGCGGCCACCGACGACGGCGAGACGGCGCAACCATGCACGATCGCGAGCGGGAAGCGCGCGATAACTGTCAGCGATCGCGCGCCGCAGCGAGACGGGCAACGGCAAATCTTCGGGTGAAACGGCGAGGACGAGGCGCGCGCCCTCCTCGTCACCGATCGGCCGTGCCTCGCCACGCGCGATCAATCCGCGCAGGATTTCCGTGATCAATCCGGGGTTGCCGCGACTTCTCTGCCAGAGCACGTTCGCCAGTCGCAACTGCGGAACCGAATGGTGGAAGACGCGCGCGACCAAGTCGGCGACGGCCGCTTCGTCGAGCGGTTCGAGCACGATCGACACGCAGCGACCGCGTGAAGCAAAGCGCTGGCGCACGGCTTCGAGCGCGGTGGCTTCGCGCGCCTTGTGTTCGTCGCGCGAGGCGACGACGACGAGCATGCGCGTGCCGCGGATCGTCTCGGCGATGTGCCCGAGGATGGCCAGCGTCACTGGTCCAGCCCACGCAGCGTCGTCGAGGTGCACGACGACCGGCATGCGTCCAGCCAGCGCGACGAGCCACGTCGCGAGCGCGAGCGGAATCGATTGTTGAACGGCGCCCGCATTCGACGGATCGAGCGCCGTACACAGCGCATCGGCGGTGCGCGGCGGAACGAGTGCTTCGAGCTCGGTCTTCTCGCGGCGACCCGGCGGCACGTGCGGCGGCAGACGCAAGTAGCGCTCGAGCATGCGCAGGAACGGACCGGCGGGGCGCTCTTCCTGCAACTCGCGGCAACGACCGTACAGATAGACGGGCGGCACGTCGGTGGCTCGCGCGCGCGCAGCGAACTCGTTCACCAGACGCGTCTTGCCGCTGCCCGAACGACCCTGGATCCACACCGAGGACCCGGCAGCCTGAGCTTCGAGCGGATGCGCGACCACGGCGTCGTACAGGTCGAGCATCTGCTGCATCTCTTGCGCTCGACCGACGAGCGGCGTGCGATGACGAGCATCCGTCTCCCCGCTGCCGCCGCGACGTTCCGCGGCGTCGAAGCCGATTTCGCCGCGCCACCAAGCGCCCGTCTCCTGTTCGTCGAAGCGTTTCGCGAGCTCGACGGCCGTCGGGCGCCGCGCCGGATCGCGCGACAGCGTCACCTCCAACGCGCGGTCCAAGAACGGCGACAACTGCGGCACGAAATGCGAAGGCTTGATGAAGCGCGCCGTCGCGATCGCCGCGATCAAGCGATCTGCGTCGGGCGTGTCGATCGCGGTGCGAGCGATGAGTCCGCTCGATCCGGCGCCGTCGACGTGCGGATGTTTCGCCTCGCGTTGAATCGCGAACGGATGCACGCCGCCGCACAACTCGAACAGGACGACGCCGAGCGCGAAGACGTCGCTCGCGGTCGATCCCGATTCACCGCGCGCTTGTTCGGGTGCGACGTACGGCAAGCTGCCCGGCCTGGGTGCGACGCCGCGATCGTCGCTCGTGCGGATGCGCCGCGCGAACCCGAGATCGAGCAGCACAGCGCGACCGTCGGCATCCATGCGGATGTTTTCGGGCTTGACGTCGCCGTGCGTGTAACCGCATTCGTGCAGAGCGCCGAGTCCGCCCGCGATCGCGCGCGCGATGCGGCGCACGAGTGGTTCCGGCAGACCGCCGCGTTGGCGCAACATCACCTCGCGCAGATTTTCACCCGGCACGAACGAAAGCACGAGAAACCGCCCGCGCGCGTCCGAGCCTTCGTGGAGGACGCGCACCAAACTTTCGTGATCCACCGCAGCGCCCGCTTCGGCTTCGGCGTCGAAAGCACGCCGGGCCCGCGGATCTTCCTCGAGCTCGGGCCGCATGTACTTGACCGCGATCGAGTCACCCGCAGCGAGACTGCCGAATGGCTCGAGCAAAACGCCGTGCCACACGCGCCCGGTGGTGCCGAGGCCGAGCTCGCGGTCGAGTCGAAAACGAGGAGCGCTGCTCAACGCCGTTGAAGCGCGGCGCGGCTTCGAGGAACCGATCGTTCCTACTTACCGCCCGGAACTGCGCTCTCCTTCGGGGCCGCGGCGACGACGACTTTTTCCTTGTCGAGGACGGTGAAGATCGCGTTCGTGTCGAAACGCATGCGCGGCGGCGACTCGGTTTCGGGTTCACCGACGCCGGCGGCAGCGAGCGCATTTTTCAAGCTCGGCATGGCGATCGGGGGAGCACCGCGCAGCTGATTTTCGAGCGCGACTTTCATCTCCAGCGTCTTCTTCTCGACGTCGATCTTCGCCGCTTTCACACCGCTGATCTTGCCGATCTCTTTCTCGAGTCTTTTCGCGAGCGCCGCATCCACGCTGGTCTCGAGCGGCCACGTGATCGTCTCGACCACGACTGTCCCGACATCTTTCACGCCGAACGGTTGTGCGAGCTTGTGAAATCGATCCATCAAGAACGCCGAATCGATCTTGCCCGGCGTGAAGAAAAATTCGCTGAACCCACCGCGTGCTTCGACCCACGCTAGGTCGTTCGAGATGCCGAGGATGAAATCGCGCGGTGAAACGCCGGGAATGCCGGCGTCGAGTCCACGGCCGAGCATCGGATCGCTGCTTTGAAAACACGTCCACGCCGTTTGCTCGACGTTCTTCGCGCCTTTTTTCAATGCAGCGCTGACGTCTTTGGCAGAGACGGTCGCCGGCGCGTCGACGACGACGAACACACGGCTCGGGCGCGACGTCGCCTGCATCGGGCCGTAGCGGATGCCGCAGTCGGCCTCCTTGGTCGACAACTCGGCGAGCGCCTTCTTGATCACCTCGCCCTTGACGTCGTCCGCGAGGCTGAAGGCGAAGACGACGCTCGCGTTCTTCACCGGCGGATAGACGTCGGCTTGGGCGGTGTCCGGAGCTTGTGCAGATCCGGTGAGCGCCGTTAGCACGAGGGCGGCGATCGACACGAGGACGAAGTTAGGTTTCATGGGGTAGCTGTTCACGGTAGCGCACTTCGCGCCGTCGTCGAAGCGCCGCATCGCCGCTGCACCCGACTTTACTCCGGCGGTCCGTGCGGCGATCATGTCTGCCCCACAAGATTCGTGAGAGGGTCCCGCTTTTGGCATTCACCGTCTACAACACGCTCACAGGCAAAAAAGAGCCGTTTCGAAGCCTCGAGAGCGGCGTCGTGCGCATGTACAACTGCGGCCCGACCGTCTACAGCCGCGCGCACATCGGCAATTTTCGCGCGTACTTGTTCGCGGACACGTTGCGCCGTTGGCTCGAAGCATCGGGCTATACCGTGCGCCAAGTCATGAACATCACGGACGTCGGTCACTTGCTCGACGACGCCGACGAGGGCGAAGACAAAATCGAAGCGCAGGCGAAGCGCGAGAAGCGCGACCCGTGGGAAATTTCACGCGGATACACCGAGCTCTTCATGAAGGATCTGGCGTTGCTCGGTTGCGAAGCGGCGTTCGTGTATCCGAAAGCGTCCGATCACGTGCCCGAGATGCTCGAGATGATCGACGGACTCGTCGCGAAGGGCTTCGCGTATCAAGCCGGTCAGGACGTGTACTTCGAAGTGTCGAAGTTCTCGCGCTACGGTCGCTTGTCGGGCAACACGGTCGAAGCGCTCGACGCCGGCAATCGCATCGAAGTGCGCGAGGAAAAGCGTCACCCGGCCGACTTCGCCCTGTGGAAGAGCGATGCAGCGCACATCATGAAGTGGTCGAGTCGCTACGGGCCCGACGGATTTCCGGGTTGGCACATCGAGTGCTCGGCGATGGCGCGCAAGCACCTCGGCGATCGCATCGACATCCACACCGGCGGTGAAGACAACATCTTCCCGCACCACGAATGCGAGATCGCGCAGTCGGAGTGCTTCACGGGGGAACCGTTCTCGACCTACTGGATGCACACCAAGTTCCTGCAGGTCGACGGCGGCAAGATGTCGAAGCGCCTCGGCAATGTGTATTCGCTCGACGACGTGAAGGAGCGCGGGTACGAGCCGCGTCACCTGCGCTTCTGTTTGTTGCGCGGTCACTATCGTCAGCCGCTGAATTTCACGTGGGGGATCCTCGCGGAATCGAAGAGCGCGCTCGCGAACTTGGACGATCTCGTCGTGCGTTTGCGTCGCGCGCAGGGCGGTCAGGGAGCTGCTCCGAGTGCGGACGACGGCCTCGAAGAAGTGGCGGACGCTCAAGCCGAATTCAATGCGGCGATGGACGACGACTTGAACACGCCGCGCGCGATCGCGGCGTTGATGAAGCTGCGCAACATCGTGATCGAGGAACGCCTCGGTTCGATGGCGGCCGCGGCCGCACTCAAGTTCGTCGAGCATCGCGCGAACAAGGTCTTCGGTTGCATCCAAGTCGACGAGCAATCTCTCGATTCCGACGTCGAACGCGCGATCGAAGCTCGCCAAGACGCGCGCAAGCGCAAGGACTTCCAAGAGTCCGACCGCATCCGTGACGAACTGCTGTCGCAAGGAATCGTCCTCGAAGACACCGCGAAGGGCGTTGTCTGGAGAAAGAAGAGCTGACGAACGAGTGTGATGCGCATCCCGCGCGTCGCGCCGGCGTTCGCAGGTTCCGATGAGCGCCGACTCGCACACGTCCGCACCCGATCCGAAGCGCTGGATCGGTCTCTTCGCCGCGTTGACAGCACCCTTCCTGGGCGTGCTCGACTTCTTCGTCGTCAATCTGGCGCTGCCGTCGATCGGGACGAATTTGGGCGCGTCGTTCGCCGAGCAGCAGCTCGTGATCGCGCTCTACGCCGTGAGTTACGCGGTTTTCGTCGTGACCGGAGGACGACTGGGTGACACGTACGGGCGCCGCAAGGTGTTCCTCTTCGGGCTCGCCGGGTTCGTGATCGCTTCGCTCTTGTGCGGGATTTCGCCGACCCCGTGGTTCTTGATCGCTGCGCGGTTCGTCCAAGGTTTCGCGGCAGCGCTCGCGTTCCCGCAAGTGTTGGCGCTGGTGCACGTCACGTTTCCAGAAAGCGAACGACCGAAAGCACTCGCGTACTTCGGATTGAACGTCGCGCTCGCATCGATCGCGGGGCAGATGCTCGGCGGTTGGCTCGTGCACTGGAACTTGTTCGACCTCGGCTGGCGCGTGCTGTTCCTCATCAACTTGCCGATCGGCGGAGTCGCACTGTGGATCGCGGCGAAGACGTTGCCCGAAGCACGCGCGCCGAATCCGCCGACGCTCGATTGGAGCGGAGTTGCGATCGCGACCGCCGGATTGTTGTGCCTGCTCGTGCCCGTCGTCGAAGGCAACGAAGCCGGTTGGCCCGCGTGGTCGATCGTGATGCTCGCGTGCTCCGTGCCGCTGATCTGGTGGTTTTTTCGCGAGGAACGCCGTGCAGCCGCACACGGTCGCGATCCGCTGATCGATTTGGACTTGTTCGAGCTCACATCGTTCCGACGCGGCCTCGCGATGATCACGGCGTATTTCTTCGGCGGAGGATCGCTGTTCCTCGTGCTGTCGCTGTACGAGCAAAAGGGTTTGGGACTGTCGCCACTGCAAGCTGCCGAGACCTTCCTCGGCTTCGCGATCGCACTGCTCGTGTCGTCGATCTTCGCGACGAACTTGGTGGCCAAGCACCGAGAGCTGTTCTTGCACGGCGGTTTCGCGCTCATCTGCGTCGGAATCAGCATCCTCGTCGGCGGGTTGGCGCTCACCCAAGACGGCGACGCACGCTTCTCGATCGTCGTCGGTCTCGCGGTCTACGCGCTCGGCCAAGGCATGGTGTCGCCGGTGATGTTCTCCACGGCGATTTCAGCCGTTCCGTTGCGGAGCGCCGGCGCTGCCTCGGGTGTCTTGGCGACATGCACGCAAGTCTCCGCCGCGATCGGTGTTGCTCTGATCGGCTTCGTCTTCAAGACCAGCCTCGGAAAGAGCGCGGGTTCTCTGCCGCACGCTCACGCCGCTGCGCTCGCCTTGAGCCTCAACTTCGCGTCGATGGTGTTCGCCGCAGTGCTCGCGTGGCGGCTGCCGCGTTCCTCACCCGCGCGAAAAGAACCGCCGCATTTCGATTAGCGGAGATCGAGGCTGGTCGTCTTGCCGTCTCCGCCGAAGTCGCCGACGACACACGAACCGCGCCCGCAGACAGGGGCTGCCTGCAGACAGCAATGGTGCGCAGAGGATCGCGCACGGTCAGGAACATCCGGGCTGAGCGAAACGGCCACTGCACTCGAGCTTTCGCCGCTTCGGTTCCTCCGAACGGACGTGGCCCGCAGTGCGAATCGAACGAGTTGGAATCAGTTTCGAACCGGACTGGGGCAGACGCGGTCGAGCGCACCGCTGCACCATCCGACAAGTTCCTCGAAGGACGGTTCGTCGCCGTCGAGTACGTCCGGTCGTGACTCCATGCTCCAGATTTCCGACGCGAGTGCGGCTGCGACTCGCGCAGCTTCGACTCGGCGCACGCGTTCTGGTGCCGTTGCACTCTCCTCGCTCGCGCGCAAGATCGCCCACGCAGCGCGGGTCAGAGCGCGTTGACTCGATCGCACACTCGGGAGCGGCCCGAGCAGAGCTTCGACCTCGGTGGGCCGCTCGAAACGATAGCGGTGCGAATTACCGACCGTCGTCGACTCGACCAGCCCGGCGATCCGCAGATTGTCGAGCGCGTCCGAGATCGAACGCTTCGTGTAGGCAGCTTCGACGGCCAAGTTGCGCGCGTCCAGCGCAGCATCGTGTTCCTGCAGCAGCAGGATGCGCACGATCTCGCTGCGTGCCGTCGCCCCGAAGAGTGCTCGACACCGCAGCGCAAGCGTGGCACATCCGGATCGCTCGCGTGTGCGCGACTTGTGCGACGCAGACCACTCGAACGGTGTCGACGAGCCCGGCCACCGCTGTTTCGTAGCGCGCTGGAGCGTCGCCGCGTACATCGACCAACCCGGTTCCGTCTGCCCGACGTTCAACAAGTGCGCGAGTCGGGAGCGCGAAACCAGCGCGAGATTCGAAACGCACCAATCGATCGATTCGTCGCGCATTCGCGCGTCCGTGTCGCCGAGCCGACCCGTGAGCAGCACGAGCGCATCGATGTCGATGCAGCCTGCGAACGAGTTCGCGTTCCAGCCTGCGACGCCGAGCGCAGACCACGCGCTCCACGCGCAGTTCACCAAGCGCTCGCGCAGTTGCTCACTAGAGTGATTCATCGTTCACCTCGACACCGAAGAACATCAAAGTGCGCCGCAAGGATTCGAGGAATTCGTCGGAGGGATCGTGCGTGCGACAGCACCGTGCGCGTCGAGCATCTCGGCTCGCGTCGGCGCGAGCGCGCGCAAGTCCGAAACGTGCTTGCTGCGCGGGCCGTGGTCCGCCGCTGCGTAGAGCTTGAAGTGGATCTGATCGAGTCGACTGGCAGCATGAACGATCAGCGGTCCGAAGCGGCGCCGGTCGCAACGCTCCAAGCATCCGACGGGCAGCTCGAAATCGAGCGACGCGGTCGGGGCGGAGTTCAACCAGTCCGGACGCGAGTCCGAGGACACGCGCCACGTCCCGCGCGGCGTCGAGCAGGCTGAAGATGAAGTCGAGGACGCGTTTCACCCAACTTCACAGCCACTTGCGCAACGGAAAGCGGCGGTACTCGTCGTCGCGGCGCATTCAGGGGATCTCGTCGACGACGATGTAGATGACGCAGCACGCGACCGCTGCGGTGACGACCTAACCCCTGGGCGTGAGCAGGCCGAGGATCGGATGTGCGATCACGTGTTGGCGCGCACCAACGACTCCGCCGCGATCTGTTTCACGCGCTTGAGATCGAGCTTACCCGTGCCGAGCAGCGGCAGTGCCTCGACTTTCACGAACGCATCGATGCGGGGGAGGAACAGATTCGGCAGGCCGCTCTTCGCAAGCGCCTCGAGGATCGGCGGCAACTTCGCGAGGTCGAGCGTCGTCAACACCGCCAACCGCTCGCCCTTTTTCTCGTCGGGCAACGCCGTCACTGCGAACACGGGCAGATCCGAACCGGCGGCTTGATGCAGCGCTTCTTCGACTCTGCCGTGCGGCACCATCTCGCCGCCGATCTTGCTGAAGCGACTCAGGCGATCGGTGATGCGCAAGAAACCCTCGTCGTCGAGCATCGCGATGTCGCCCGTCACATACCAACCGTCGCGCAGCACTTTCGCCGTCAAATCAGGGCGATTCAGATAACCGCTCATCACGTTCGCGCCTTTGACGAGCAACATCCCGGGCGTCTCGGCGGGTAGCGGAGCGAACGTGTCCGGATCGACGATCGCGAGCGTCACGCCGGGCAAGGCTTGACCGACGCTGCCTTTTTTCGAACCCGGCTGGTGCACACCCGCGCGTCGCACCGTGGGCGTGCTGACTGCGACGGCAGGCGAACATTCCGTCGTGCCGTAGCCTTCGATCGGGCGCAGACCGAAGCGGTCCTCGAACGCGGATGCGACGCGCTCGTTCAACTTTTCGGCGCCGGCCATCACGACGCGCAAGCTGCCGAATTGCGCGGGCGGGACGCGTCGCAGATAAATGCCGAGGAAAGTCGGCGTGCAGATCATCAGCGTGAGCCGGTGTTTTTCGACGAGCTCGCCGACGGCTGGTGCATCGAGTGGATTCGGGTGACACGCGAGGAACACGCCGTGATTGAGCGCGAACCACATCGCCATGTATCCGAACGAGTGGAACGTCGGCAGGATTCCGAGCAAGCCTTCGTTCGAACCGCTCGAGAACACTTGAGCGATCCCGGCCGTGTTGGCTGCGAGATTCATGTGCGTGAGCGGCACACCTTTGGGCTCACCCGTCGAACCGGAGGAGAAGATGATCGTCACGACGTCGTCGAGTCGCGGTTCGCGCGTCGCGCCGCACGAGCGTTCGATGCGTGCGACATTCGCCCACCTGGCGGCCATGAGCGCGCGCAATTTGTCGAGCCCGCCGATCTTCGCCCGCTCGTCTTCGAGATAGATGAGCTCGACCTCGCTCGGCGTTTCGATCTTGCCCTTCTCGATGAACGCGCGGCTCGTGATCACGCGCTTCAATTGCGCCTGTTTCGACGCTGAATCGAGGCCTGCGCGACCGGCGGTGTAATTCAAATTCACGCTGGGCTTGCCGCTCAACGCGCACGCGATGTTGAGCGCTGTCGAGGCGATGCTCGGCGGCAGCAGGATGCCGATCGCCTTTTCTTCGTTCCAACGCCCGCGGAACAGGCGCCCGAAGACGATCGCCGCTGCCGCGAGCTTCGCACGCGAAAGGTGTCCGCCCTGTGCGTCGTACACCGCGCGCCGGGATGGATGTGCGCGGACGCTGCGCAGAAAATCGCGATGCAGCGGTTCGCGTTCGCGCGCGGCGGCACTCCAGTGCATCTCGCCCAAGTCACCGACTGCGCGCCGAATATCCGCAGCGCTCGCCGTGTCGCTCATGTGCGATCCGAACAGAATCGAAACCGGATAGGGGATCTGCTCCGGCATCTTCCACACGAATTTTCCGCGCGATCCGCTGAAGACGCTGCCCCACACGTTGCCCAAGTAGATCGGCACGATCGGCGCGCCGCGGCCTTTCGCGATGCGTTCGACGCCGCGGCGGAACGGCTGCATCATCCCGTTGCGTGTCAATTGGCCCTCGGGAAAGATGCACACGAGGTGACCGTCCTCGAGGTGTTTGCCCGCGTCACGCAACGCGCGCAACATCTCGCGCGGACCGCCACGAGCGCTGATCGGAATCGCGTCGAGCGCTTTCATGAACGGTTTCTGCCACCACTTCTCGTACTCGTCGCGATCGACGAGGAAGCGGATCGGCCGATCGATCACGGCCATCAAGAAGAGCCCGTCGACCATCGCGACGTGATTGGGAGCGAGCAACGCACCGCCCTTTTCGGGCACGTTTTCCAGGCCTTTCACGCGCAGTCGGTAGATCGTCCGCGTCGCGAGAACGAGCGCCAGTCGCAAGAACGCTTCGGGCAAGAGCCACAGCGCCCACAACGTCCCCAGCACGGCGATCACGCCGAGCGCGAGGAACATGCTGCGTGAACTCCACTCGTTGTGCGCAGCCGTCCACTGCGCGCCGGCAGCGCACAGCGTCGCGAAGTACACGATCGTGTTCGAGATGCCGAGCACGGCTCCACGCCGATCTTCCGGCGCGCGCCACTGCACCAACGCATTCAATGGGATCACCACGAGGCCCGACGCGATGCCGAACAGCGTGAACAACGTCATCGCGACGATCGTTCCGAGGTCGAACATACCCACGACGACGAGGATTCCTGAGATTCCGATGCCGCCGAGCGGCACGAGTCCGAGCTCGACGCGATTCTGTGACAGCCTTCCTGCTGACAACGCTCCGACGGCGAAGCCGATGCCCATCAAACCGAGCGGCAACCCGCGCAATTCGTCGCTCAAGCTGTACGACGATTGCGCCGCGGCAAAAGCGATCGCGCTCACTGCCGCGGCGAGAAAGAAGAAGAAGGCACTCCCCGCGATCGACAAGCTCAACACGCGCGACGCGCGGATCGCCGCGAAGCCTTGTGCGAGTGTCCCGACCAAGGTCGCTCCGCCGCCGGCGGCCGGGACGCGCGGAACACTCAACGCAGCGACCGTTCCGAGGATCGCAACGGTCGTCAGCACGGCCGGCACGATCCAAGTGCGCTCACCGACGCTCGCATGCAACGCCGGCCCCGCGACCGAACCGGCGATGATCGCGAGGATCGTGAACGTCTCGAGCAACGCGTTCGCTTTCGACAAGCGCTCGTGCGGCACGATCTCGGGCAAGATGCCGTACTTCGCAGGCGAGAAGAACGCGCTGTGCACGCCGAGCCCGCCGAGGATCCACAGGACACCGCTCGCATCGGTCGGATGCGCGCGCAACAGCACGACGCCGGTGAGCATCAACGCGATCTCGAAGACCTTGACCCACACGATCTGCGAGCGTTTCGAAACGCGGTCGGCCCACACGCCGGCCGGCAGCGAGAACAAGATCAACGGCAGCGTGAAGACGACGAGAGCGAGCGCCGTTGCCGACTGTTCCTCGCTCGCCTTGTCCGCCGTCGGATGGGCCGCGAGCGCCACCTGCATCGCGATCAACGCCGCGAAGAACTTGAAGGCTGCGTCATTGAAGGCGCCGCCGAATTGCGCAACGTACAAACCGACCGTGCCGCCGCGCTGGGAGCCTTGGGAGTGCGAGTTCATCGTGCTTTTCCACGGAACAAAGCCGAGCGCACCCTCTGGAGCTCGTCGCTGCACCGTGAGTCCGCGATTGGAGCGGTTCGCGCGACGTTTTTCACGCCTCGATCGAAGACCAGCGCGCCCACGTCGCTAGGACGGAATACGCTTCCAGTCGCGAGAACCAGCGGAGAAGCCCTGTCTGGGATCTCCGGGGCAGGTTAGGCTCGCTGGATCGGCGCTGCGGACCGCGCCGCACCTCTCTCTCTCACCGAAAACGTAGGTTTCCCCATGATCTCGATGATCCGAAACGCCTCACTCTGCTGCTGGGCGGCGCTGTTCGCTGCCGCCGCTGCTCCGAGCGCTTCTGCCCAGACACCCATCACCACGACCTTGGTTGCGAGCGGACTCACGCGACCCGTTCACGTGACGGCACCGGTCGGCGACACGGCGCGCTTGTTCATCGTCGAGCAGCGCATCGGGACGATCGGTCAGATTCGCCTTCTGAATCTGCCGTCCCACACGCTCAACGCGACGCCCTACCTGCAAGTCACTCCTGTGGCGACGGGCAATGAAGAGGGCCTGTTGGGCCTCGCGTTCCACCCGAGCTTCGCGACGAACGGCTTCTTCTACGTCTACTACACGAACTCGGGCGGCAACAACCAGGTCGTGCGCTACCAGGCGAACGCGCCGTTCACGACGTCGACCACGGCGCTGCCCACCGCAACTCCGGTGCTCACGCTCAGCCACCCGACGAACAGCAATCACAACGGCGGCTGGATCGGCTTCGGTCCCGACGGCTACCTGTACGTCGGAGTCGGCGATGGCGGTTCGGCGAACGATCCGCCCGGCAACGGTCAGAACATCAACGCAGTGCTCGGCAAGCTACTGCGCATCGACGTCGACGGCGACGACTTCCCCGGCGACGCGACGAAGAACTACGCGATTCCGCCGACGAACCCATTCGCCGGTGCGACCCCGGGCGCGGACGAAGTCTGGCTGTACGGCATCCGCAATCCGTGGCGCAACTCGTTCGACCGCCTCACGGGCGATCTGTGGATCGGCGACGTCGGACAGAATGCGTGGGAAGAGATCGACTTCATTCCGGCCGGCGCCAGCGGACTGAACCTCGGCTGGCGTTGCACGGAAGGCAACGCGTGCACGGGCTTGAGCGGTTGCACATGCGGCTCGGCTGCCTTGACGCCTCCGGTCCACGTGTACTCGCACGCGGGTGGAGCCTGCTCGGTCACGGGTGGCTATCGGTACCGCGGCACGCAGTTGTGCGGCTGGGATGGTGTGTATTTCTTCGCCGACTACTGTAATGCGCAGATCTCCACGTTCAACTTCAACGGCACGTCGATCTCGGCGCTCACGAACCGCACGGCGCAACTGGATCCGCCGGGTGCGCTCTCGATCGCCTCGATCACGTCGTTCGGCGAAGATGCGAACGGTGAGATCTACATCTGCGATCAAGCTGGCGAAGTGTTCAAGATCGTCAAGGGCACGATCACCGACTGCAACGCCAACGGCGTGCACGATCAGTGCGACATCGCCAACCTGACGAGCCTGGACGCGAACACCGACGGCATTCCCGACGAGTGCCAACCGAGTATCACGCCGGTCTGCTTCGGCGACGGTTCGGGTACGGCTTGCCCGTGTGCGAACAATGGTGTCGCAGGTGCCGGTTGCGCGAGTTCGGTCAATCCGAACGGCGGCGTGCTCGGAATGAGCGGTCTCGCGAGTGTCGCGAATGACTCGCTCATCATGACGGGTTCGGGAATGCCGGACGGTCCGGTGCTGTACTTCCAAGGTACGACGGTCGCAGGCGGCGGAATCGCGCTGGGCGACGGACTCTTCTGTGCGAATGGCACGATCATCCGACTGGTCGTGAAGTTCAACGTGGGCGGCACGTCGAGCTTCCCGAACTTCATCGAACCTCCGCTGTCGTTCTTGGGCGGAATCACGGGTGGTCCGCAGACGCGCGTTTACCAGGGCTGGTACCGGGATGCGGCCGTGTTCTGTGTGCCGGCGACCAACAATTTGACGAATGCGGTGAGTGTCGTCTGGGTGAACTGATCACGCAGAGATGTTTGCGATTCGCGGGCGCTTTCGGCAGACGGTCGAGGGCGCCTGCGGCATTTTCAGCCGAGGACGGGTTGGAAGAATCGGATGGGGACTCGGGCTCGGTAGGTCGTGAAGGGGAGACGCTTCTATTCCGAGGGGGAAGGACGCTCTGCTGCCATGTTCAGCTGCACTGGAGCTGACGTTTCCATTTTGACATGGAGCCGCACTTGGTCGCTGGGCCAGCACACTTGGTCGACATGGCTGGCATGCTTGGTTGACATGGCGGGCACACTTGGCCGCACGGCCTGCACACTTGGCCGCCATGGCCAGCACACTTGGTCGCATGGCCAGCACACTTGGTCGCACGGCCAGCACACTTGGTCGCACGGCCAGCACACTTGGTCGCCACGCCCCTTTTCTTCTCTTGACAGAATTCCGTGCGCGTGAACGGCGGTACTCCGCCGTCCACGCGTGCGGAAT
>ENA-ORBV01001667-ORBV01001667.1-microbial-mat-metagenome-genome-assembly--contig:-NODE-1667-length-48689-cov-7.036699_pt1 | contig 48689 bp, 42 predicted proteins | sample MGYA00237777_ERZ505514 | MGnify/ENA primary metagenome ERZ505514 (study PRJEB26160, sample SAMN06269048) | microbial mat metagenome | isolation source: Oligotrophic lake microbial mat | place... | reverse complement strand
TGGTATGTCTATCAAAAAGAATGCGTTACGGGCGCCATTCGTCTAAGTGTAATATTTTCAATAAGTTATCGGATAGGATGCGCCTTGGCGTTTCGCTTAGATCCTTATATCTGATTGATTATAAATAACTTACAATCGAGTCGGTCTGAGTCTTTCAGTCGGTCTGAGTCTTTCAGTCACCCTAATCGACGATTAGTCTCGCAGCCTGCGCCTTGGGGATGTGGGTCTCGCGGTGTAGAAAGAAGAAGTTCGTTTCTCTCGTGTCGTCAGTCATCATTTCCAGGCGAGCCAGTTGAGTGGCGTTGTTCTTAAAACAGGCGTAACCAAGCTGGGCGAAGAGGTCAATGAGATCGTTGGGGTGATAGTGAAAACGGGCAGACCACTTGCGTAGCTCGACTGGGCACTTGACTTGAGAGGTTGTGAAGCCGGGGCCGAGCGGGGCGCTGGAGGTTGCGCCCGACACGCTCGGGTGAAAGTAAAAGGTAAGTTCGCCTGGTATGTCGGACAAACCGAGATTGTGGGCCTGTAACGAGTCGAGGGCGTTTAGTGCGAGGCTGCGGACGGGGGCGCGGCGAGCCCTACCTGATCTTCCCCACGCAGACGCGCAATGGCGACAACCAAGTGAGCGCCGGTAAGTTGATCGACATTCCCAACTTCTTCAGGCTTCGGCAGGGCCGGCCCGACCAAGCCGGCGAACCGATTCTGGTGAAGGTGAACCTGAAGTACCAGCGACGCTGACCGCCGGCTGTGATAATTTGGATGATGGACCGGCCAACTCTGGCTTCGCCAGCCCCGTCGACGTTCGGCCCTACCAGGCGATTTTATATGACCTTTCGGTTATTTTTGGCGGCGCTCGGGCTGGCCGCATTGGCGTATGCGGCCGATGGGTATTCGCCTGCGGAACGGAAGCATTGGTCCTTGCGGCCGCGCGCGAACCCCGCAGTTCCCCCCGGGGGTGCGCAGCCGATCGACGCCTTTGTTCGCGACAAACTGAAGGAGCAAGGTCTCACTCCCGCCCCGCCGGCTTCGCGTCACACCCTGATTCGGCGAGTATATTTGGACCTGACCGGCTTGCCACCCACGCCCGAAGCGGTGCGGGCCTTTGTCGCTGACAAATCGCCCCAGGCTTATGAGCAGTTGGTGGATCGCTTGCTCGCTGCTCCGGCTTATGCGGAGCGGCAGGCGCGGCAGTGGCTCGATGTGGTCCGGTTCGCCGAGAGCGATGGCTTTGAGTATGATACGCATCGCAGCGAGGCCTGGCAGTACCGGGACTATGTCATCCGTTCCTTCGCCGAAGATAAGCCCTACGATCGATTCGTGACCGAGCAATTGGCCGGCGATGAAATCGATCCGGAGAATCGCGAGATGTTAGTGGCGGCGAGTTTCAATCGCCTGGGACCTTATCGCCGGAATGCGGGCAATCAGGATAAGGCTTATATCCGGAACGAGATTCTGACGGAGATGACGAACGTGGTGGGGTCCGCATTTCTGGGAGTTACTTTGGGCTGCGCGCGCTGCCATGACCATAAGTTCGACCCGATCCGCCATACCGACTATTACCGTATGCAGAGTTTCTTCGCTACTACCGAGCACTATGATATTCCGATGTCTACGGAAGCGGAGAAAGCCGATTGGAAGGCGCGGACGGCGGCGGTGAACAAAGAATTGGCGGCGCTGAAGAAGCGGCTGAAAGAAGCGGCGCCGGCGGATAAGGCGGCGATTGAGCAGATAATTGGCGTGAAGGAAAAACAGGTGCCGGAGCCGCTGCCGGAACTGAAGAGTGTCCGCGACGAGCCGAAGTTGTATCAGCCGGTGCATGTGCTGTTGCGGGGATCGAGCGATGCGCCGGCGGCGAAGATGGGCATGCGGCCTTTGGGGGTGCTGTTGCCGGACGATGCGCCCGAGTGGGGCGAGGCGATCGAGAAGCCAAGGTTGAAACTCGCGCAGTGGATTGTCGACCCGGCGAATCCGTTGACGGCGCGGGTGTTGGTGAACCGGCTGTGGATGGGTCATTTTGGCGCGGGCATCGTGGCGACGCCAAATGATTTTGGCCGAATGGGCGCGCGGCCCACGCACCCCGAGTTACTCGATTGGTTGGCCAATGAGTTTGTGGCAGGCGGATTTCGGATGAAGCCGTTGCACCGGATGATGGTGCTGAGTAGCACCTATCAGCAGGCTTATGCGCCGCCGAACGAGAAGGATCCGCGGAATCGGTTTCTTTCGACTTACAGCCGGCGGCGTTTGCAGGCGGAAGAAATGCGCGACGCGATGTTGGCGGCGGCGGGCGTTCTGAATGACAAGCGTGGTGGCCCGGGGGTAATCACCCCGATTGAGCCAGAGCTGGTGAACTTACTCTATAAGCCCGACCAATGGGCGGTGACGCCAGACGCGGCAGAGCACAATCGGCGCAGTATTTACTTATTTCAGAAACGCAATATGCGAATGCCGTTTATGGAGGTGTTCGATTCGCCAGATACGCTGCTGAGTTGCGCGCGGCGAGAGAGCAGTACGCATGCGCCCCAGGCACTCGAATTGCTGAATGGCGCGGTGACGCGGCAGGCCTCGGTCGAATTGGCTGCGCGACTGGAGAAGGAAGAGCCGGCGAAGCGGATTGAGCTGGCTTTCGAATTGGTGTTTGGCCGTCCGCCGGTGGCGAAGGAGCGGGAAGCGTCGCGGCGTTTTCTGGCGACGAGTCCGCTGCGTGAGTTTACTTTGGCTTTGTTTGCCGCGAACGACTTCTTATACGTCCCATGAGCCACTATCAGCCCACCCGCAATCGACGCGAATTCTTGACCGATGCCTTTTGTGGCTTCGGCAGTTTGGCCTTTGGAGCGATGCTGCAAGCCGAAACCGTGAATCCGCTGGCGGCCAAAAAGCCGCATCGGGTGGCGAAGGCCAAGTCGGTGATTTTTCTCTTCATGGCCGGCGGACCCAGCCAGATGGAGACCTTTGACCCGAAGCCGCTGCTGAATCGGTTGAATGGCGAGCCACTGCCGCCGTCCTTTCAGCCCGCCAAGCGGCAATTCATTAACGGGACGCCTAAGTTACTCGGCACTAAACGAACTTTCCAGCAGCACGGCCAAAGCGGGCTGTGGGTTTCGGACTTACTGCCCCACACGGCGACTTGTGCGGACCACTTAGCCGTCATTCGGTCCTGCCAGGCGGACGCGTTTATCCACTCATCGGCGCAGTATCAATTGTTCACCGGCCGCATCCTGCCGGGCTTTCCGAGCCTGGGGTCGTGGGCGTTGTATGGCTTGGGTTCGGAGAGCCAGAGTCTGCCGGGTTATGTAGTGATGCCCGATCCTTTCGGGACCATTGAGGCCGGCCAGCCGGTTTATTCGAATGCCTTTCTGCCGGCGGTGTATCAGCCCAATGTATTTCGTGGCGGGCCGAAGCCGGTGCTGAATTTGGAATTGCCGGAAGGCGTTGGGTTGGCGCAGCGGAAGAAGACTTTGGGATTTATCAGGGAATTAGACGAAGCCACCATGCGGCCGGGCGATGATGAGTTTTCGGCCCGGCTGAGTACTTACGATTTGGCTTTCCGCATGCAGACCGAGGCGCCGGCGATCTTTGATTTGGCGAATGAGCCGGCGCACATCCGGCAGGCTTATGGCATGGACCAGGCGGTTACCGAAGACTTCGGGCGTCGTTGTTTGATGGCGCGACGGTTGGTAGAAAAAGGCGTGCGCTGTATCACGGTGGTATCGGGAGGTCCGGCGATTTCGCAATGGGATGCCCATGACGATATCGAGGAGAACCACTTACGCATGGCGGCCCGGGTGGATCAGCCGATTGCCGCGTTGCTCAAGGACTTACATCAGCGTGGTTTGCTCGATAGTACGTTGGTGGTGTGGGGCGGCGAGTTTGGGCGGACGCCGGAGGCGCAAGGCGGCAAGGGGCGCGACCATAACAATACCGGCTTTACGATGTGGATGGCGGGCGGAGGCGTGAAGGGAGGCGTGGTGGAAGGTGCGACTGACGACGTGGGTCTGTATGCTACGGAGAATCCGCACCATTTGCGCGACATCCACACGACGATTTTGCATCAGTTGGGCCTGGAACAGGATTCTTTGAATTACTTACATCAAGGCCGGCGCGAGCGGTTGACGGAAATCCAAGGCGAGGTGATTCGGAGCATTGTTTAAGCGATTCCAGTGTCTTTTGCTCGTGGGTGTGGCTTACGGCCAGGCACCGGCGGCATTGCCGTTACTTGAGACGCGTTGCGCCGGGTGCCATAACGCGCAGAACAAGCAATCGGGGCTCGACCTCACGCGGCGGGAAACGGCCGTGCGCGGCGGCGATCGGGGGCCAGGGATCGTGCCGGGTAAGTCCAAAGAGAGTCTGCTGTATCTGGCCATTGCGCACTTGGCGAAGCCGAATATGCCGAAGTTCGCGGCTAAGTTGAGTGAGGTGGAGATTGCCACGGTGGCGAGTTGGATTGATCAGGGTGCTCCTTGGGGGGAGACGTTGGTTTCGAAGGCCGCGGCGGTGGTGCCTGCTCATTGGGCTTTCGTGCCGCCAGTGCGAGCGACGCCTCCGCGGCCCGGCAATCCGATCGACGCCTTCCTGAGCGTGGCGCGCGATCGCCGTCAACTTACCGCGATGCCGTCGGCCGATCGGCGGACACTGCTACGGCGAGCGTATCTGGACTTGGTGGGCGTGCCGCCCACTGTCGATGAAGGCGAATTATTTTTGAAGGATACTTCGGCCGACGCTTACGAGAAGTTAGTCGATCGATTGCTGGCGGATCAGCGGTACGGCGAGCGCTGGGGCCGGCACTGGATGGACATCTGGCGCTATAGCGATTGGTATGGTTATCGCAATGGCAACGATGTACGGAATAGCCATAAGTTCGTTTGGCGTTGGCGGGATTGGATTGTGGAGTCGCTAAATCGCGATAAGCCCTATGACCGGATGATTACGGAGATGCTGGCGGGAGATGAGGTGGCTCCGGGCGATCCGGATACATTGCGCGCGACAGGATTCTTGGCGCGGAATTACTCGAAGTACGATCGCGACGGCTGGATGCAGGATGCGGTGGATCATACGGCGCTCGCGTTTCTGGGTGTCACCGTGAAGTGCGCGCGTTGCCATGATCATAAGTACGATCCGATTTCGCAAGATGAGTATTATAAGTTCCGGGCTTTCTTTGAGCCCTACGAAGTGCGGGTGGATCGGGTGCCGGGGAAGACGGATATCGACAAGGATGGGTTGACGCGGATTTACGACGCGGCGCTGGACCGGCCAACTTATTTGTTAATTCGTGGCAACATCCAGACGCCGGATAAATCTAATTCCCTACTCCCCGCGGTGCCGGCCCACCTTGGCCCAGCGCTCGGCAAGATTGCGCCGGTATCATTGCCACTATCGGACTATTATCCGGACCATCGCGAGTTCGTCGCTATCGATTTACTGGCGGAGGCAAAGGGGGCGGTAACGAAGGCCGAAGCCGAGTTAGAGAAGCAGAAGGAAGCTTACGCGAAGGTCGAGAAGGAATTGGCTGAGGGCACGGTGAAGTCAGGTTACGCGAAGATGCGGGGGGCGGCGGATGGGTTGGAACTGGCGACGAAGGCGTTGAAGGCAGCCCAAGCGGCGGTGCCCGCACTCGAAGCCCGCATTGCCGCAGACCGAGCGAAGTATGCCGAGCCGGCGGACAAACGCTTTGAAGAACTGGCCGCGATCGCGCGGACCAAGGAACGGGAAGCGGGCATTCTGAAGGGTGACGAGAATCTTCTGCGGGCGCAGGTCGAACTTACCGCGGCACTAGTGCCCGAGAAAAAAGACGAGAAGAAGATCACCGAGGCGAAGAAGAAGCTCGCTGCGGCTACGGCGGCGTTGGAGCAACCGGCCACCGGCTATACGCCGGTTGGCAAAGAGTATCTCACTAAGAGCACGGGCCGGCGCAAAGCATTGGCCGAATGGATTACTTCGCGGCAGAATCCACTTACGGCGCGCGTGGCGGTGAATCACATTTGGCTGCGTCATTTCGGCCAAGCTTTGGTGCCGACGGTATTTGACTTCGGCCGCAACGGCAAGGCGCCGGTGCAGCCGGAGTTACTCGACTATTTGGCGACCGAGTTAGTCCGCACGGGCTGGAGCATGAAGGGGCTGCATCGGTTGATCCTGACGAGCCGGGCTTACCAGATGCGGTCGACGGCGGGTGAGGCGCAGCATCCGAATGCGAAGATCGACCCGGAAAACTTGTACCTTTGGCGGATGAATCCGCGGCGCTTAGAAGCCGAGGCGGTGCGGGATAGCACGCTGGCGGTGGCGGGGCAGTTAGACCGGACGATGGGCGGGCCGGAGCTAGATACGGCTAAGGGCTTTGAGTCTCACCGGCGGAGTTTGTATTTCAGCCACTCGCCGGATGCGCAGATGGAGTTTCTAAAGGTGTTTGACGGGCCGAACCCGACCGAGTGCTACCAGCGCGATGAGAGCGTGGTGCCGCAGCAGGCCTTGGCGATGGCCAATAGCGAGTTGAGTCGGCAGATGGCGGAGACGCTGGCGAAGAGATTGGAAGGTCCACAATTTACTCAACGGGCCTTCCTGGCGATCTTAGGGCGGCCGCCTTCGGCGAAGGAAAAGGCCTTGGCTGAGAGTTTCCTCGAAAAGAGCACCGCGCGAAACTTAGTGCATGCACTTTTGAACCATAATGATTTCGTGACGATTCGGTGAAAGGAGAACGGTAAGATGCAGCGTCGACAATTCCTGGCTAAGACCGGGATGGGCTTTACGGGTTTAGCACTGAGCTCGATGTTAAGCGCGCAAAAGCCCGTGAATCCGAAGGCGAAGCGGGTGATTTGGCTGTTCATGATTGGCGGCGTGAGCCATATGGAGAGTTTCGACCCTAAGCCGGAGTTAAATAAGTACGCCGGGAAGTTACTGGGCGATACGCCGCATGCGGGGGCGCTGGAGAGTCCGCTGGTGAAGCAGAACCTGCGCGAGTTGATCGTGGGCTTACACAAGGCGCAGCCGCGGCTTTATCCGCTGCAGGTGGGTTATCAGAAGCGCGGCCAAAGCGGGATTGAGGTGAGCGATTGGTTTCCGCACGTGGGTGGGTGTGTGGATGATTTGGCGGTGGTGCGGTCCTTGTGGACGACGGACAATAACCACGGGGCGCAGATGCAGTTTCATACGGGGCGGCATGTGCTGGAAGGGCAGTTACCGACGATCGGCTCTTGGGTGCATTACGGTTTGGGGTCGCTCAATGAGAATCTGCCGCAGTTTGTCGTATTGGGCGAGCCGATCGATACTTGCTGTGGCGGGCCTGGGGCGCACGGCGCAGGTTATCTGGGTCCGCAGCATGGGGGCGTGCGAATTGATGTAAAGCCCGAGAATCCGCTGGCCTATGCCAAGCCTTTTATGGAACAGGAGGAGCAGCGAAAGCAGTTTGAATTGATTCGAGATTTCAATCGGCTGGCCGAGATTGAGTATCCGGATGACCGAGCGCTGAAGGCGCGTATTCAAAGCTATGAGTTGGCGTTCCGGATGCAAACGGCGGTGCCGGAGGTAATGCGATTTAATACCGAGAATGAGGCGACGCGCAAGCTGTACGGGTTGGATCAGGAAGTAACTAAGCCCTTCGGCGAAACGCTACTTGCGGCGCGGCGACTGGCGGAGAGCGGCGTGCGCTTTATCCAAGTATTTCACGGGAACAATGGCGGCGCCGGTAAGTGGGATGCGCATAGTAACTTGAAGAAGACCCACGGCGAGCTTTGTGCCCAGGTGGACCAGCCGATCGCCGGGTTACTAAAGGATCTGAAGCAGCGCGGGATGCTGGACGATACGATAGTTGTTTTTGCGACGGAGTTTGGCCGCACGCCGGGGGCCGAAGGTACGAACGGGCGCGACCATCATCCCTATGGGTTTTCGGCTTGGCTGGCCGGGGGCGGGATCAAGGGCGGTACGGTGCATGGGGCGACAGATGAGATTGGCTTTCATGCGGTGGAAAATCGGCACTATGTGACGGATCTACATGCAACAGTGCTGCATCAGTTGGGGCTGGATCCGCGGAAGCTGGAAGTGCCGGGGCATAAGCGCATCGATCTCGATTTCGGCGAGCCGATTGAGGAGATTATTGGGTAATCCACGGGGGCTAACGTTGAAACGTAGCGACGGTGTAGACGTTGGGGCGGCTTAATGCCATCCGATAGCCGCGCGCGGTGAGGTTAGTGGCGAACCATTCGGGCACCTCACCCTGACAGATGAGTAAGATGACGGGGGCGCCTTGTAATTCGCCCTCCATTAAGCCGGAGACGTAAGGTTTTACTTCGTCGGTGAAGCGAATGGGCAAAGGGTAAATGCGATTCGGCACTGGGTAAGCGACTAACTCGCTAAAGAGGTAAGTGCCCTCGGGACCTTTGCGCCAATCGAGGAAATTCGACTCGATCAGGCCACTTTGAAAGAAGAGCGGCGGCTGAGCGGGGGAGAGTTGTCGCACAATGTCGATGGCCGGCCGGGCTTCCTGGCCTCCGGTAATCCAGAGATTCGGCCATTCCAGGGGATTAGCGGTGGTGAGCAGCGCCACGAGGAGGGCCCAGGCCGCGACCCAGCGCCCCGGAATCAGGATCGCGCCCAATGCCGCCAGAGCGAGCGATTCAGATGGTATCGCCGAGCCGAGATAACGCGGGATGAACACATGGTGCGTGGTGAGCCGGGAGATCACAAACAGGGCGGCGGTGCCGGCGGCGAACCAACCGGCAAGCAGCACTAGGAAGTCCGCCCTGGGGAAAACCCATTTCGACTGCCGGTCGCGAAATGCGACGGCTGCGGCCACTGCTGCCGCGACGCCGACCATCAGAGTCTGGGGCAGGAGCACATACCGGAGGCTGGCCAAGGACGGCTTGCCCGCCACCGGGAGTGTGTGTGAGTCGCGTAGCAGCAAGCGCATATGCGGCACCAGGGGCAGGAGGAGTAACAGGATCGCACCGCAAGCGAGCAGCAATTCGCGCCATTTTGCGGTTCGTTTCTCGAACAGAAATACCCAGGCGAGATAGATCACTTGCGCGGCGAGGGCGACCACGAAGAGGTAGTGGAGATAGAAGATGAGTATCGTGGCGATGGCGTAGTAGCGCACAAAGCGCCGCTCCCGAGTTTCTACCCATTCATACAGAAAATAGAACGAAGCAGAGACGGCGGCGGCGGCTAAGCCATAAGGACGGGCTAGTGAGAACAACTCAATGCTAGCGGGATGAAACAGAAGCAGGATGAACGTGGTGAGGCCAGCCATGGCGCTGACGGCCCGGCTAGCGAGCCGCGAAGTGAAGTAGAGCATCAGACCGATGCCGATTAGGCTGGGGAAGCGCAATAGCGGCTCTCGCCAAGGCCCTTCCGTATCGAGGCAGAAAAGAGAAGTGAGGGCGCCGTAGAGAATGGATTGGCCGGGCCAATGGGAGCATTTCTCGATGGCGGCCACGAAGCCCTCGTGGGCCATCCAGTAAGTGCCCGCTTCATCGATCCAGAAACTGCGCAAGAGCCGCGGCACATAGAGCGGAGCGGCCAATAGTAAAGCGGCCGCATAGAGGAATCTCATCATGGCTGGTCCACCGGCGGGACGGCGTGGTGTAAGGCCATGGCGCGCACGTGTTCGGTCAATTTTCGCTCCAGGCGGCGGGTGCGTAAGTAGACAAGTAAGATGGCGTAACTCCCGGTGATGATACTCAGGTAGAGCAATAAGTCAGTGCCTCGGCCGACACCGAGGAACTTGGCAATGGCGGTGGTGTGGTCCGGCAGGGCGACGAAGTAGATACCGGTGGCCATGAGGGCGATCATGGCCAGGCGGTAGAGTAACTTGGTGCCCAGGGCGAACCAGATGCCGGCGGCGCCGGCGATAAGCGAGCCGATGAGTAAGAGCTGAATTTTCGTCATCTGAGGATCTTGTGTAAGAGCAGATCGACGATCAGGTTGACGCTATTGGCAACGCTTTGCCCTTTGCGCTGGGAATAGTCCGTGTAGCGAACCAGCGTGGGGAGTTCCCGGTAGCGTAGCCCGGCGCGATGGATTTGTTCCAGAATTTCGGTGGCGTGGCTGAAGCCATTTTCGGTGAGATGGATCTGTTGCGCGGCGGCGCGGGTGAAGCCGCGGAAGCCATTGTGCGTGTCGGTGAGCCAGAGGCCGGAGAATACCCAGGAAACGGCGATACCGCCGCGCAGGATGCAGCGCTTGAGCCAGGGCACGGCGCGGGTGTGCTCGGCGTTGAGGAAGCGAGAGCCGAGGACGACGGCGGTGTCTCCGCGGCGCAGGATTTCGAGCGCGCGGGGAATCGCCGCCGGGTCATGCTGGCCGTCGGCGTCGAAGTGGATCAGGTAGTCGGCGCCTTGGCCCAGAGCGTAATCCATGCCGGTTTGCAGGGCGGCGCCTTGGCCCAGGTTGACGGAGTGGCGCAGTAGGTGGACGGGCAAGCCACGGCAGAAGTCGCGCATGGGTGGGGACGAGCCATCGTCAACGACGACGACGCCCAGGTTGAGGGAGAGTAACTCCACCAGCGTTTGGCGGAGGACGGGACCCTCATTCAGGCAGGGTACGATGACCAGCACGGAAAGTCGATCGGTGCGGGTCCCCGGGAATGGCGCTTGCATTTCCAAGTTCCCTATTCTAACGCTTAAACATTCTTAACTGCGGAAACGCGATTGCAATCTTATTCGGAGGGCAGGATTGGAGAGCCTGACGCATGCCGAGAAATTGGATGATATTGCTGCCCTGGGCGCTGTTGGCCGCGACACCGCAAAAAGCAGTGCGCTGTTTGTAACGAACAAAGTGTGGACGGTGCATTTGAGCTTTAGCGGTGACCGGAATGGCGACGGCAAGTGATCACGTGCCGAGTTCGAGGGGGTGGGTGAGCAGTGGTTTGCGCAGTGGGACGCGGCGAAGAGCGGCAAGGTGACGAGTGAGCAGTTTGGCGTCGGCTTGAACTCGATGCTCGAAATGCCAGGCCCGGGCGGGCCGCCGTCCAAGGGCAAGAAAAATGGCCTTTCGGGCATGAGCGGCACCGAGTTTCCTTACGTGCAGGCGACGCTTGAATTCGAAGGGCAGTCCCTGCCGGAGGTGGCGGTGCGTTGCAAGAGCAATTCGACGTTTATGATGTCGCGCGGGTCGCTGAAGCGGTCCATGAAGATCGATTTGAATCGTTACACGAAGGACGGGGAACTGGCGGGCTTAACGACGCTAAACCTCCACAGCGGTGTGGCCGATATGAGCATGATGAACGAAACACTCCCGCACCGGCTTTACCGCAACGCTCAGGTGCCGGCGATGCCGTTTGGCCCTCCGGGAATTGGAATGGGGCCACCGCAATGAGGACGACTAGCGCGCCCGTGCGCGAGATGAAGTTCCGGCTGCATGCCTCGCAAGCGGCGGCGGTTCGCGCTTGGGCCCAGCGCGAATTATCCCCGGATCCGTTAGCGCAGCTTGACGCGGATGAGTGTTATCGCACCAGCACTCTTTACTTCGACACGCCCGAATTCGACGTGCTGCGCCGGCGCGGCTCTTATGGGCGGAGTAAGTATCGCGTGCGCCGCTATGGGGCGGCGAGTGAGTTATTCCTGGAACGTAAGTTGAAGCACCAGGGGACGGTGCGGAAATGGCGTACGGTAGTTCCAGCGGAAGCTTTGGGGTGCTTGGCGGAGGGCGAGAGCGCGTGGTTCGGCCGGCGCTTGCATGCGCGGGCGCTGCGGCCGGTGTGCGAAATCTCTTACCGGCGATTGGCGCGTGTGGGCGCCGGCGAACAGGGCCAGCCGATCCGCCTGACGCTCGATGATCAACTGCGGGCCGTGCGGGTGGACCGCCTGGAATTCGCCGCGCCGGGCGAAGCCCATCCGCTTTCGCAAATCGAAGCCGTACTGGAGCTCAAGTACCGCGGTGAGATTCCGGCGGTCTTTGCGCGGCTGTTGGCGGAGTTTCGCCTGCTGCCGAATGCGGTCTCCAAATACCGGACCGCAGCGGTAGCCCTGGGCTATGGGGCACAATTGACGCATGCTTGAAATTTGGAAGCCGCTGGCGAGTAACTCCGCCAGCGTCGCGCCCGAAGTGGTGCTGGCCCGGTTGTTAGCGGCGGCGTTACTGGGGGCGCTAGTGGCGTGGATCTACCGGCGGGTGCGGGCGGCCGAAGCGAGCACGTCGCTCGCGATCACCTTGGTGCTGCTGTGCGTGTTGATCGCCATGGTAAGTCAGGTGGTGGGCGATAACGTGGCGCGGGCCTTTAGCCTGGTGGGCGCGTTATCGATTGTCCGCTTCCGTACGGTGGTGAAAGATACGCAGGATACGGCGTATGTGATCTTCGCCGTGGTGGTGGGCATGGCGGCCGGCACCAGTGACTTATGGATGGCGCTGTTGGGCATTGGCGTGATTGGCGTCGCTTCCTTCGCCATGGCCAAGCTCTTTCGGGCGGAGCGGTCGGAGGAGCCGGAGTACTTTCTTCGCTTGCGGATTCCCCCGGGGCAGGACTTACTCAGCGTATTTAGTAATTCCGTGGCGCCCCACGTGGCGAGCCACAACTTAGTCTCGCTCGGTACGGCTAAGGGCGGCGCCTACGTGGAAGTCACTTACCGAATCCATTTGCGCGCCGGCATATCGGTGATTGCGGCGGCGGGGGCGATCAGTAACGCGCCCGGCGTGGACGACGTGCAACTGCGGCGCGCCGATGAGAATTAAGATACCGTAGTCAGGTGCCTGTCAATCGCCGCATCGTCTTGAACTCGCGCCCCGTTGGCGCCCCGAAGCCTGAGGATTTTCGCCTCGAGGAGGTGCCGGTGCCCGAGTGCGGCCCCGGTCAGGTGCTGCTGAAGACCCTTTATCTTTCGCTTGACCCTTATATGCGCGGACGTATGAGCGATGCCAAGAGCTACGCCGCGCCGGTGGCGCTCGGCGAGGCGATGGTGGGCGGGACGGTATCGCGCGTGGAGGAGTCGCAGCATCCGGGCTTCGCCGTGGGTGACCTGGTGATGGGCTACACGGGCTGGCAAAGTTACTGTCTCTCCGATGGCCAACGGCTGAGTAAGTTGGATCCGGCACTTACGCAGCCGTCCTTGGCCTTGGGTGTGCTGGGCATGCCCGGATTCACGGCTTACATGGGTCTGCTCGATATTGGCCAGCCCAAGGCCGGCGAGACGGTGGTGGTGGGTGCGGCGAGTGGCGCCGTGGGCTCGGCAGTGGGGCAGATCGCGAAGCTGAAGGGCTGTCGCGCGGTGGGCGTGGCCGGCGGCGCGGATAAGTGCCGCTTTGTGGTGGAAGAGCTGGGCTTCGACGCGTGCATCGATCGCAACGAGCCCGATCTGCGTGGTGCCCTGGCCGCGGCCTGTCCCCAAGGCATCGATGTATATTTCGAGAATGTCGGCGGGCCGGTGTTCGATGCGGTGATGCCTTTGTTGAATGCCAAGGCGCGCATCCCGGTGTGCGGCTTGATCGCGCATTACAACGACACCGCTTTGCCGCCGGGCCCGGACCGGCTGGGCTTGTTGGCGCGCGTGCTGCTGACGAAGCGCATCCGCATGCAGGGCTTTATTATCTTTGACGATTACGGCCATCGTCATGGCGAGTTCGCCGCCGAGATGGGCGCCTGGGTGCGCGACGGCAAGATCAAGTTCCGGGAAGATATGGTGGAAGGTTTGGAGAACGCTCCGCAGGCGTTTATGGGTCTGTTACAAGGGAAGAACTTCGGCAAGTTAGTGGTGCACGTTGCTTAGCCGAAACGCCTAAGGGATTGTGGAAATGTTTCAGCCGATCGGCGGGGTGATATCCGGGGGCGTCATCGGCTCAAAGCCATGGCGCGGTAAGTCCCGCTCCAACTAAGGCAGCATAGGCAGCCGGTGGGGTTGAATCTTTTGGACGCCCAGTTGGAGAATATAGTCGAGCGAGTGCGTGAGGCAGGCGGTGGTGGTTTTCAAGATGGTGCCCGTTTCGAAGTGGCCGCCGGCCGGAGTCTTCGCCGGAATCTCTTTACCGGGACTTAGAGACAGCTGGTATGCCCACGATTCTCCATGTCCGGGGATGGCGGTTTCATTTCTACTCCAACGAGGGGAATGAGCCGATGCATGTTCATGCCATCAAGGGAGATACGGAATGTAAGTATTGGCTGTTGCCGGACGACTTCGATATCGAAGAAGAATTTGCGTTCAATTGTACGCCGAAGTTGCGGCGCGAAGTGCGTTAGAGCATCTTCGAACACTTCGATCACATCGTAGCTGTCTGGCGCGAGCATTTTGGAGGAGATCGTGCAGACTAAGATAAGACCCCTGATGGCAACGGCCGTCCAGGCGACACCCGAGCAGCTGATCGTGGTTACGGAAAGCGGGTCCGTGTCGCAATGCAGCGGCGCTGAACGAAAACGAGATCATTGACGGGTCGTTCCGGACCACGAAGACGACGATTCAGTCGTACATGCCGCCGTCATCGGCCGTGCGGTGCCGGATGTGGTTCGGTATTGCCGGGAGCTGGGCATCGTCCTTTGCTCGGATGTAGACTTGCCACACATCTTGCGTTAGGTTCGTCGCGCGAAACGAAACCGTGACGCCCAAGGGCTCCGCAAGCTAACATAAAGAGTTGTCTCGCATCTCCCTTTCCTTGGCCCATGAACAAGGCACCTTGAGTTGGTGGCAGGTCTACACCGGTGTGGCGCTCACAACGCTCGCGACGCTGGTGATGGAACTCTCGCTCACGCGTGTCTTTTCCGTCGTCTTCTATTACCATTTCGCCTTCCTCGCCATCTCCATCGCCCTCTTCGGCCTGGGCGCGGGCGGCGTCTTCTCCTATGTGGTCACTGGATGGCGCGGAGGCACCTTCCTGAAGCTCGGATGGCTCGCATCGGCCAATAGCGTCGTCGTGGTGGCGTCGCTGGTATTTCTGCTCTCCCGGCGGGGCGAGTTTTCGAATGCGACCCTCGCCGCCGTCTATTTCGCGAGCGCGCTCCCGTTCTTCCTGGCCGGCACGATTATCTCGCTGGTGATCAACGAGACCATCGAAAGGGTCGACCGGGTCTACTTCTTTGACCTCTTAGGCGCGGCCGGCGGCTGTTTATTGCTGCTGCCCTTTTTGAGCGGCTTTGGCGGCCCCAACACGGTGATTACGGTAGGCGTGCTCTTTGCCGCCTCGGCCGCCGTGTGGTTTAACGTCGCCGGGCAAACCCGCTGGCGCGCCACGGCCGTCGCCTTGGCGTTGGGCCTGGTGGGGCTCTTCGTCATCAACCTGCGCTGGAATGTGATCGATGTCCGCTATGCCAAAGGCCAGAAGATCGGCAATGAGATCTTCACCAAATGGAATGGACTCTCGCGGATCGGCCTGGTCGAGGACCAAGGCTCCGGCGGCCACCTGATCATCATCGACGCCGATGCCTCTACCGGCGTGCCGCGCTTTGACTTCCAACATCTCTCCGAGCGTGACCAGAAGGACCTGCTGCTGCAAGGCCCCGGCCTGCCCTACGCCGTGCGGCCCGGCGCCAAGACCCTCATCATCGGGCCGGGCGGCGGCTGGGACGTCTCCCGCGCCCTCGCCTCCGGCGCCAAGGACATCACGGGCGTCGAAGTGAACCCCATCATCGCCAATACGATCATGCGGGATAAGTTCCCCCAGTTCAGCCGTAATCTCTACCAGCGGCCCGAAGTGCACATCCAGGTGGAAGACGGCCGCAGCTTTGTGCGCCGCAGTACTGACCGTTACCAGGTGCTGCAAGCGACCCTGGTCGATACCTGGGCCTCCACCGCCGCCGGCGCCTTTGCGCTTTCCGAAAACAACCTCTACACCACCGACGCCTTCTACGACTATCTGAGCCACCTCACCGATGACGGCTTTATGGCCTTCACCCGCTGGGGCTTCGATCCGCCGCGTGAAAGCCTGCGGCTGTTGACGTTGGCCAACGAAGCGCTAACCCGGCTCGGTGGCGCGCCGAAGCTCGAGCAGCACGTGATCATCGTGCGCGAGGGCTCCACGCAGGGCTGGGGCTCCAAAGACACGGTGATGATCTCGCGGAAGCCATTCTCGGCGGCCGATATCGAACGCACGCGGGACGCCGTGCGCCGCTCCAGCATGCAGGCCATCTATCTGCCCGGCGACGGCGTTCGCAATGAATTCGGACGTTATCTGAATGCCGCGGATAAGAACGCGTTCCTCGCTAATTACCGCTACGACCTTTCGCCCGTGGGCGACGACCGGCCGTTCTTCTTTTACACCGTCCAGCCGCGCGACCTGTGGGCCTTCCTCACCCAAGGCGGGCAAGATAGCGCCGACTATAAGATCAACCGCGCTGTGCCGCTGCTGTTCGGACTGATGATCATCAGCGTGCTCGCCACGATCGTCGTGCTGGCGCTGCCGCCCCTGGTGCTGGGCACCAAACTGCCGGCTGACCCGGCCGCGCGGCAGTTCCTGTTTTACTTCCTCTGCATCGGCGCCGGCTATATCCTGATCCAGGTGGCGCTCATCCAGAAGTTCGTCCTGTTCCTGGGCCACCCCACCTATGCGCTCACGGTGATCATCTTCTCCATGCTGGTCTCGAGCGGAGTGGGTAGTTCGGTTTCGCGGAAGCTCACCTTTACGAATCCGGTGCGCTTGCGCCAGGCCCTCTGTCTGGTGTTCCTGTTGGTCGCTCTCTTGCGCTTCGTAGCTCCGGCGCTCACCGCCGCGCTGGTGGGCTGGCCTTGGGAACTGAAGGTGCTGATCACGATCGCGCTGATTGTGCCCGTGGGCTTTGTGATGGGCCTGCCGTTCCCGACGGCTTTGAACACTCTGGAACTGCGCTTCCCGACCGCGGTGCGCTGGGCGTGGAGTCTCAATGCTGCATCGAGCGTGCTGGGGTCGGCGAGTGCGATCTTCCTCGCGATTTACATTGGCTTGGGGAACACGCTGATGGTGGGCGGCGTGTTCTACCTGATGGCGGCGCTGATTCACTACCGCACGCGGCGTGCGTTTGCGAATTAGCCGGTGACAGCGAATTACACTCCGGGTCATGAATGGCGCCGCTGAGCAATGTTCCTTCGACTTTCATATTGGACGCGAAGCAGTATCTGATCATCGACGCGGGTGATTGCCGCTATGCGCTGACTCTGGCGGGGAAGCCTTAGGTGGGAAAGCGTCTGCGCTAAACTCAAGGGCAGAATGTTGAAGCGCCTCTACATCGATAATTACAAGTGCTTCGTCAACTTTGAGCTTCGCCCTGGGCCGCTGCATCTTTTGATGGGTGGAAACGGATCCGGCAAAACTACACTGGGATTGCTACTCGCCTCCCTGCGTGACGTCATAGCCGGCGACGCTTTGGCCCCGGATCTTCCGAAGCAGCCGCATTTTGGCATCACCACCTTCAATAAATGGCAGCAAAAGCCAACGCAAACAATCGAATTGGAGACCGAAGTCGAGGGCCATACCTACGTTTATGCTTTGCAGATCGAGCACAGAGACCAGTTCCGATCGGGCGAATCGCAACGTCCCAGGGTCTTGTCGGAGAGCCTCGAAATGGATGGTAAAGGGTTGCTCCAATTTGTCGAAGGCCGTCTCACGGTAGGTACCAATGCTAAAAACTCGCTAGATTTTCGACTCGATTGGCACCGGTCAGCGTTAACCTTTCTGCAGCCGCGTCCAGAAAATCGGCCCATCTTTCGCTTTAAGGAATGGGTGGAGAACATCGGGTACTTTCGGTTAGTGCCCCCGTTTTCATCGAGTGCGGAGCAGGAGGTGGCGCGGCCGGACCGTAATCTCTCTAACTTTACGGCGTGGCTACGTTACAAATTACAAGAGGATCCGGCGATTTACTCTCGCGTGGAACAGACCCTCCGCGATGTGTTACCCGGTTTCCGTGGGTTGCGTTTCCAGGCCCTGGATGACGGGAGAAAAACGCAGATTGCCAACTTCGAAGCTCAGGGACAAACTCGCGGGTTTCCTCTGGACGCCCTCTCCGATGGACAACAAGCACTCATCGGCTTGTATTTCCTCCTGCACGGACTCGTGGGTGTTGACGAGCGGTTGGTGATCTTCGATGAACCGGACAATTTTGTGGCCTTACGCGAAATTCAGCCCTGGTTGAATCAATTGCAAGACCGGTTGGCCGAAAGCAAGGGCCAAGTGATGCTCATCTCGCATCATCCGGAGTTATTGAATCAGTTGGCGCCGGATTGTGGACTGGTATTTCGACGATCCGACAGTGGATACGCCCAAGCGGAACCTTACCGGCCGCTGGAACCTAAAGATCTGACGCCCGCGGAACTTGAGGTGCGCGGCTGGTGAGCGCTTCGCTGGCGATCATCCTGGCGGAGGACAGGCAAGCCCAGAACTTGGCGTATCACCTATTAGTGCGGCTCGGTTACAAATCGCGAGAAGTTCTTAAGCTGCCGCTGCCAGCTAATAAAGGCGCAGGAGATGCCTACGTTCTGCAAGAATATGCACGCCAAGTAAAGGCGGTGAACCAGCGTGCCGCCGATACGATCTTGGTGGTTCACTTGGATGCGGACAAGGGAGCGGTGGCTCGCCGTCGTGCCGACCTTGAGCAGCGTCTGTAGCAAGAGGGACTTTCAGAAAATGAGGGGACGGTTTTCCTTTGGATCCCCAAGCGCAACGTGGAAACTTGGCTCGTCTGGTTGCTGGACCCCTTCCCTTGTGACGAAAGCACCGACTACAAGGGTGAATTTCAGCGGATCTATGGCCAGGAGGAAGCGAAGTCGGTCAAAGTCGCCGCGCTGGCTTTTTTCGAGTTTTCACGACCAAAGGCGACACGGCCATTGACCTGTCCGCCATCCTTGGAAGTCGCACTCGACAATGCGCCCCCGAAACGCTGATCACAAAGTCTGATAGACGCCGCCGTCCGGGTTCCAATAAGCAAAGCCGTCGGGCGCGATCTCCAGGTTCGGCTCAAGGCCGGCGCGCTTCAGCATGCGGGCGGACTGGGCCAGGTCGTGCATGTTGGGGATGTCGATCACCTCCAGCCGTTCGAGCAGGCCATCGTAGTTGTCCTCAATGTAGTGGATCAGCTCGCTGGGCTCGCCCTCTCCCACCCAATCCACGTGGATATCGTGGTCGGCGGCAAACGTGCGGATCCGCCATGCTTGTCCAGGCTCCAGCCACCATTGCACCGTATCCGGCGCGCCATCTTCAGCCGGCGTGTCGGAGTTCTGCACGTAGCTACTCCGGATGTTCAGAATACCGATGATCAACTTGGCAGACATGCCACCTATTTCGTCCATCTTGACGGTAAATAATAGGGCTTTTTCGGAATTACTTAGAACCAAGGTGAATCAACACCTAGAGCCGGGGTTTCCCTGAGACCGATCTAAGGCCTTTCCCGTAGCTCAGCGGAAGAGAGCGCTAGGCCTCGCGGGGAGCAAGGTCTGTCTTCACTTCGGGCAGCGGGAAGCCACCGGAGCCGAAGGTGTTACGGATGGCGTCCTGCGTATCGAAATACACCTGCCAGTAATGATCGTTGTGGCAATAGGGCCGGATCACCGGCACGCAGCCGTAGGCGCTGTAAGTGAGGATCTTCAAGTCTGGCGCCGGGCTCGCGATCACGTTCGGAATCGGTTTGATCTTGGGCAGTAACTGGTCGATGAAGGCCTGCGGATCGACCGCGTGCGACACGGGCGCGGTAGGATAAAGTCGCGCACGCGGAAGGGCTTCAGGAAGACGAGCAACGCCCCGGCGACGAAGTTCGAGAGCATGCCGCCCCAGGCCGCGCCGATGGCCAAGCCTAAACCGGCGAGCAAGCCGGCGAAGGTGGTGGTTTCGATGCCGAAGAAGCTCAGCAAGCCGACAATCAGAATCACGTTCAGGACGATGCGCACGGTCGACTCGACATAGCCAATGATCGTGTTGTCCACCTTCTGGCGGGTAAGTGCATTGGCAATTAGCCGGATGCCGACGTTGATCAGCCAGCGGCCGATCATCCACATGGCCAGGGTTTTGAACCGGACGACCGCCGCGTCTACGGCGCGCGGCAGCAGGGTTTGCATGAACTTGATTCGGGTCCATGATCTCTCTTCTCCCCTAAGGGTGTTTTTGCAGTAGCGCCGAACAAAGTTAGTTCAGTGTTAATCTGAAGTGGCGATTACTGTGCTCTATCCCAAACTTCAAGAGCTGCATGACTTCGTAGCCAACGGTTATTGCACCCGCCGCCGCCATGCGCGCTTACCGCTCTGGATTTACAACTACTCCCAGCGCACTCAATTCGACTTCAAAGCCCACGACTGGCCCGACGTCCTACGCGATGCCCGCGGCCTCGTACTCGACGAAGAGGGCCACATCGTCGCCCGCGGCTTCGCCAAATTCTTTAACCTGAGCCAGCTTACCGCCTTGCCCAACGGCCCTCCCGAGTTTTGGGAGAAGGTGGACGGCAGCTTGATCCTGATGTTCGTGTACGAAGGCCAACGCGTGTTCTCCACCCGTGGCAGCTTCGAGAGCGACCAGGCGTTATGGGCACACTCCTGGTTCAGCCAAAACGCGCCACATTATACTCCGCCGGCCGGCGAAACTGTCCTGATGGAAGCCGTCTACCCCGGCAACCGCATCGTGGTCGACTATGCGGGCCTCGAAGAGCTGGTCTCCCTGGGCTCGGTCGACTTGCACGGCGTCGATACGGCAACTTGGCTCGCATTGCCGGAGCCGATTCGCCGCGCCCGTTTCTACGGCACGCAGGACCCGCACACGATCCCCGAAACCGAGGGCGAAGGCTTCGTCCTGCGCTGGCCCGATGGCACGCGCGCCAAGGTGAAGCTCGACGAATATGTCCGCCTGCACCGGCTGATCTTCGGCACCTCGACCAAGACCATTTGGGCCGCCTTGCGCGCCGGCGAGACGCCCGACGAAACCACCGTCGACCTGCCGGTTGAACTGCGCGACTGGATCCGCGACCAAACGGCCCTGCAGCGCGCCAACCACGCCGCCGTTCGCGCCGAAGTGCAGGGCTTCGTCGACCAGGCCCAGGGCTTGGGGCTAATCGAAGGTCCGCGTAAGGAGTTCGCCGCCTGGGTGACCTCGCACCCCGAGATCAAGAAGCGCGGCCTGAGCGGCCTCGTATTCCGCATGGCCGACGGCCGCGAGTCGACCGACGAGATCTGGCGTTGCGTGGAGCCCGTTTACGCCCAACCGGCTTGGCTCGAGCGGGTCGACGCCGAATAGTTTTTCTTCAAGCCATGGCCACTGTCGGCGCGTCCCATGTCGTTGCCTCGCTGCGTCATGTGCAGCCAATACTCTGGTGGGGCAAAGCGCTTTTTACAGGACACGGAGCCTCCACAAGGTAGTGTATTTTCGCTTACGATTCTCATTTCTTTTCAAGAAAAATGCGGGGGAGTCGGGCACCACCGCATCCCGAAGTCGCTAAGGTGTTGATTTATCTCGCAATTGTCTCGATACCCAGGATGCCGGGAGGTGCCGATTTTTCCCCGATTTTCCACGAAAGTCGCCCGTGTGATATGCTCTGACTTCCGATGGATAAGGCCAACTTTGTGGCTCTGCGAGACCTCGAGGGCAAATTTATCGAGAGCACGATTTCGTACGTCCCAATTGCAGGGCATCCAGACGTTTTGGGATTCGAAAAGGTAAAGGTTAAGACTTCCTCAGGCGTAGAATTGCTCCGCCTTGACGGAGAATTCGATCCTAGGTCGGGAAAGATCGTATTCACTTTTATCGTTGCAGGCGTTGGGCCGATTTGCCGATATTGTGTCAATGGGGCGATCCATGGAAAAGTGGGTCGCACACACAAGCACTCGCTCCGGACGCCGGAGGATCCACTTAGGAATCTCCCATTCGCCGTTGCGCGGGAGGACCTTACTGAGTTGACAGTCACAGAGGTTTGGCAGAAGCTTTGTACAGAGGCGAAAATTTCACACGGCGGGCAATTCTTCGACCCGGACAAATGACATCATGACTTTGAACTGCGCAGCCCTCCAAAACATCGTTAAATCGCTTCCACTGGTGGAAGAATGCGGTGTGCTGCGCAACGGAGCGTTGAGGATGGCCACACCGTTCTTATACCCTAACGGCTCCCACATCGATATTTTTCTGGAACCTGGTAAAAATCCCTTCACTTCTCACCGGCTGTCGGATTACGGGCAGACAGCACTTTACCTACGCGAGGGACAGGTGAAGGTGACCCCCCGCCGAAAGGAAATCATCTCGGAGATTTGTTCTGAACTCGACGTTGTCTTTGCTGATGGCGCTCTTCAAGTCGATATTTCAGACGAAGAGATGATTAACATTTCGGCCACCATCCTGCGCCTAGTTCAGGCTTGCATAAGGGTGTCCGACTTGTCCTATCAGCATTCTTTGAGAGCCCCCAACCCATTCCGTGAGACGGTGCGAGATTTCTTTCAAGCTTCAGACGTGAAATTCAGTCGCGATCTGGATGTCAGTTCTGCCTTCGATGAGACAGTGAAAATTGACTTCGAGACTGAGGGGATGACGAAACCATCCTTCGTTTTGGCGATGGCCGCGACCGACGAACAGTCGGCGCATAATTCGTTTCTGCAGATCTTTGCCAAATGGAACGACATTCAACAACATCTCCAAACGCACAAATTTGTGACGGTCTATAAGGCAGAGCAGGGAGTTTCGTTCAGGAACGGCGATCTTCAGCGCCTTACGCAATGGTCATCCGTACTGGCATTTCCTTCCCAAAATCAACAGCTATTGGAGGCAGTTAACAGCTGAGTCGGGCCCTACTCATCGCGCCGGTCGAATGAATTCCCGACTAAATGGACACGCAGAGGGACATTCTGGGGTGCGCCCCGGCATCCTGTTACTCTCCTAACGGTAACGTAACACGACAGTTAGCGGAACAAAAATGCGGTCGGGCTCGACCCCATAGCATTGTTGTATCGATTTTGACCTCGTCTGGCGCTCATTTTAACGGACGCGGTTACCTATGTTCCAGCCGACCGCCGCGACGCGACGGACGAGATCTGTCGTTGGGTGGAGCCGGTCTACGCCCAACCCGCTTGGCTTGAGCGGGTGGACGCCGAATAATTCTTTTCAGTGGCCGCTTTTGGGGGGCCGCTTTTGGGGGGCTTTCCTCCGGATCCGGTTGGGTGTAAACTCCTCTCGGGCCAATGGTCCATTGTTGGGAGGACTTCCATGCGCTTCATGATGCTGGCCTTGCTGGGCACTTTGGCCTTCGCCCAGACGGCGAAGGTGGACTTCGAGAAGGACGTCCAACCGATCCTCGCCCAGAAGTGTTACTCCTGCCATGGAGACCAGGTGCAACAGTCCGGCTTACGGCTGGATAAGCGTCAGAACGCGATGCGCGGCGGCGACTACGGCCCGGTAATCCTCCCCGGCAAAAGCTCCGAAAGCAAGCTGATCCGCCGGCTGGTGAATGGCGACGGTGGCTTGCAGATGCCGCCCACGGGCGCGCTGGCCGACGACGAGATTGCGACCCTGCGCGCCTGGATCGACCAGGGCGCCGACTTCCGGATGGAAGTGCAAGTGGAAGCGCCGCCGAAGCCGATTGACCCCAAAGTGCAAGCTCTGATCGCCGCCGCCCGGGCCGGCGATCTGGCCCAGGTGGAGAAGATGATCGCCGCCCAGCCGGACTTGGTGAGGGCGACGGACGCCGCGGGATCGACGGCGCTACACCACGCGGCGGCCTTCGGCACACCGGCGGTGATGAAGCTGCTGCTGGCTAAAGGCGCGGACGTGAACGCGGCCAACAGCCGCAGATCGACGCCCTTGTTCTGGGCCTTGGCCGACGAAGCCAAAGTGAAGCTGCTGCTCGCCCAAGGCGCCACGGTATCGGCGCGGCTGTCGGACGGTCGGTCAATCACCTATCAGGCGGCTTCGATGTCGAACGCACTGCCAGTTTTGCACTTGCTGCTTGATCAGGGCGCGAGCGTAGATGCCAAGACGCTTAACGGCACCACGCCCTTGATGATGGCGGCGCGGCGGGCAGACTTGGCCGCGATGAACCTCTTGCTGGACCGCAAAGCCGACGTGAACGCCCGCAACGCCGCCGGTTCCACAGCCTTGATGGGTGCCGCGGCGACGGGTCGCGCGGAGGCCGTGAAGCTCCTGTTGGCCAAAGGCGCGAACGCCACGCTGCGCACCAAGAAGAACGAAACCGCCTTGGCGGACGCGGCCACAACGGGCGACGAAGCCACGGTGAAACTGCTGCTGGACGCGGGCGCCGAAGTGAACGTCGCGGACGCGCGCGGTTACACGCCACTGCTGTATGCCGCCGGGTCCGACACGATGCCGGCCGGCGTCGTGAAATTGCTGTTGGCTCAGGGCGCAGACCTGAATGCAAAAGGCGACGACGAAACGGCCCCGATGCTGGCCGCCAAGCGGGGGGACTCGGAGGTCGCCCGCTTGTTAGGCGTGCCGGACTTACAGCGGCGTCGTCTGGGCGTGGTGGCCGCGCCGGAGGGTAAGAAGCAGTTGCGCTCCATCGGGGCGGCCGTGCCGCCGGCTTTGGCCTTGCTCGAAAAGCAGAGCCATAACTTTATCCGCATTGCCGGCTGCAACGCCTGCCACGCGCAGGACCTGCCTTCGGCGGCCGCCGCCCTGGCTCGGGAACGCGGTTTACCGGTGCCCAAGAGCATTCCGCAATTGCCGCTTACGATGCAGGGCAGCAGCCCCGAACGGGTGGTCGACCTGAACGTCGTCGGCGTCGTGAGCCTGGGGTGGGAGCTCTTCGACTCCGGCATGAACCGCATCCCCCGCGACGAGTACACCGACGCCGTCGTGCGCTTCGTGCAGATCATGCAGTCGTCCGAAGGCAGCTGGCAAGCCAACGAAAGTCGGCGCCCGCCGATGAACTCGGGCGTGTTCATGTCGACGGCCTTGTCGATCTATACGCTCAAGCAGTACGGACGTCCGCAGGACGCGGCGCTGCATGCCAAGATCATAGCCAAGGCTGCGAGTTGGCTTGAGGCCAACCGGGCGGCGAACACGCAGGACATGTCCTTCCGTCTATTGGGCCTGGGTTGGGCCAATGCCAGTGCGGCCGCGATCGTTGCCGCGGCCAAGGATCTAACGGCCGCGCAACGGGCCGACGGCGGCTGGAACCAACTCGCCACCATGGGTTCCGACGCCTATGCGACGGGCGAAGCGCTCTATGCCTTGAATCTCGGCGGCAACGTGGCCACGGCAAGCCCGGTGTATCAGCGCGGCGTGAAGTACCTGCTGAAGACCCAGGCTCCGGACGGCAGTTGGCACGTCGCTTCGCGCTCCATCTGGCTGCAGCCCTACTTCGAAAGCGGCTTCCCGTATGGGCACAACCAATGGATTTCGGCGGCGGGAACCAGTTGGGCGACGATGGCTTTGTCGTTGGCCATGGAGCCGCAGCGGCTCAGCCGGAAGTAACCCTATTCAGCCTTGGGCTCAGACTTCGGCTTCACTCGCAGCAGGGGCAAAGGCGGGGGAGTGTGGCCCATGCGCATCGCGGTACTCTGAACGAACTCGCGCAGGTAGGGCCAACAGTTGTAAATCACGTTGCCGTTCGAAAACGCGGCAATCTGCTCTGGTTCGGGAGTGAAACCCTCTTCCAATTGGTACGAAATCCAGAAGACGCAATCCACCAGGAACACCACCGCTGGGGTTTCCGATCCATCCAAACTCTTGAATTCGAAGTTGACTTCGACCTCTAGATTGCCGCCTTCCACGGTTGATCTAGTCTCTACCGTCCGGACACTCATGGTGAATGGCTCCACTAAGGAGCGGTCTCGTGTGCCAGCGACCGAGCATTTGGTTAACACGATCTCCGACAAGGTGGCACGGTTCGAAATCGCGAGTGCCAGCTGAATGTCTCGTTTGGTGGGCGTTAACGTCGTCATCGGGTCAAGAGGCGTAGGCCGTGTCGCCTCCCAAGTGTTCGGCGGGACTGGCCAGGTTAGCTGTTGTCTGCCAGACCTCAGTTTTCTTGGGGTAGTAAACGACTTCGGGAACCAAGGAGTCAGCCTCAAGGAGGCTGGCGATCGCCAAGGACTGCATCATTTCGCTTACCAGCCAATAGTTCGCCTTGGCATCGTCGACAGAGGTCCGGATCCGGATGAGGTTGTCCAGGGCCTTGTCCTGAATCTGCCCCCACTCCCACCGCTTTACACTGGCAACTCCGACACCCAAATGCGCAGCGAATTGTTCCTGGTTCATGCCCAGTGACTTGCGCCGCAAGCGAATCTCGTCACTGGTCAGTAGATTGTTCTGGGCCCGGTAAACATCGGCTGCGCGCCGCATGTATTCGGCCATCTCCTCGCCACGAACCGTGTGGTATCCGCACGCCGCGCACACCAGGCCGCTCATAGAGAAAACTACCTGCTGACCCTTCACTTCCGTAGAAAAATCAACGACTTGCTGATGCAACTCGCCATCACAGTTGAGGCACGTCATTTTCTCATTACCAACTCTCTCTCCACGTGTTCATGGAGCGAACAAAGGAAAAGCTCTTCCTTCCCTTTCGGACCGCGAAGGCAAAACTTTAGGTACATCATCTTGCAAAAATCCCGCGATTGCCACCGGAACTCAAGCAGCTCTTTCCCCACGATCGACGGCGCACGGGCCGACTTTGGAGGGTGGTTCCCGACGTAGTCCTCTGGACGAACCTCATGGAACGCCTGCTTCACAGCCTCTTTTTGTTCTAGTGGGGTGTAGAGGTCTATGCTCTGAAAGTTAGAGGCGAGTTTGATGGCCTCTGCGACCAGATAGCCGTTGGAGTTTAGCAACTCCCTGGCTCGTTTGAGTTTTCCACTTAACTCTTTGTGGGAATGCCGTCGATCTTGCACAGTAAAACGACATCACAACCGCAATAGTATCATTTGATACTAGAAGCGTCAATGGAGAATAGGACTGGAAACGAGGGTAACACGAGTACCAGCTAAACACGGAAGGGTCTAGCACTTACCTGTGTGCTGGAGGGGCGCTTGCCACTTTTCTGGTTCCAAGACATTGCAGCCGATGAGCAAAGGGTCAAGCTCCGAGGATTCGGTCTGACGGACGGCATTCAGCCGAGCTGTGATCTCTTTCGCCTTCGCCGGGCGCGTCTTTTTCATCAGTCTCCTCCTTGCCATGCCAGACTCGTGCCACGATGTCTCTATGCGAGCCCTTGCCGTTCTGGCGGCCCTTGTCCTCTCTTCTTGCGGGGCGAGCGATCCGCCGATAGTGCAGTACCGGTGCGAGGTGGTGCGGGTCTATCCGCATGACCGGTCCGCCTTTACCGAAGGGCTCTTCTATGTCGACGGCGCCCTCTATGAGGGAACCGGCGAGTACGGCGAATCGGGAATTCGCAAGGTGGACCTGGAATCCGGAATCGTCCTGCAGAAGCGCGACTTGGCGAGCCAGTACTTTGGCGAAGGCATTATTCAGTGGCGCGATAAGTTAATTCAGCTCGAGTATAAGTCAGGCACTGGATTTATCTACGACTTTAAGACATTTAACTTGCGTGGGGAATTCCACTATCCACCCGAGGGCTGGAGCCTGACGACTGATGGGAAACGCATCATCATGGACGACGGCACGCCGGAACTGCGGTTCTGGGATCCGGAGACCTTGAAGGAAACGGGTCGGCTGACCGTCACCGACCAGGGGCAGCCGGTGAAGAATCTGAACGAGCTCGAATGGGTGAAGGGCGAGATCTACGCCAATGTGTGGCTGACGGACAAGATTGCGCGAATCAACCCGGAGACCGGTAAGGTGACCGGCTGGGCGGATTGCGGCGGGCTGTTGACGCCGGCGGATCAGCAAGGGGGAGAGAAGCCGCCGGATGTGATGAACGGGATCGCCTACGACGCCCAGGGCGACCGGCTCTTTGTAACCGGCAAGCGCTGGCCCAAGCTGTTTGAGATCAAGCTGGTGAAGAAATAGACTGGCGAAAAGCGCGAATTTCATAGAAAATGAAAGGAACGTAAGAATGGGACGGAAGCAGTAAAGGGAACGATTGCCGTTTTTTACCAGCCCCGATGAGACTCTCGAATTGGCCGCGCGATTCGGCACGCCGCTCTATCTGGTGGACATTGGGCGGGTGGTTCGGGGGCTCGACGGGTTACGCGATGGGTTGGCAGCGCACTACCCGAATTCAGAGATCACCTACTCGGTAAAGACAAACTACCTGGCTGGAATTTTGCGGGGAGTGCTGGCGGCCGGCTACCGGCTGGAGGTGGTTTCCGGGCATGAGCTGGCCTTAGCGGAGTGGGTGGGGGCGGGCCCGGCGCAGGTAATCTTTAATGGTCCGAGCAAGGCGCCTGAGGACTTGGACCATTGCTACCGGCATGGCATCGACTTCCACGTAGATTCAGTGGAAGAGTTGGAGCAGGCTGCCGCGCTGGGATCTTGCGAGCGGCCGGTGCGGCTGGGAGTGCGGGTGGCGGCGGTGCTGGCGAACGGGGCGGTAAGCCGGTTTGGGGTGCGGGGCGATGAGTTGGCGGCGGTGCGGCAGGTGATGGCGGGTGGGACCGTGCGCTTGGCGGGGCTGCACATCCATCACTCTTCGCGGCACGATGCGGCGTCTTATTGCGACCGGCTGGACGAGTTAGTGGCGGTGGCGGCGGAGCTAGAAGCGCAGGTGGAGTACTTCGATTTGGGTGGCGGCATCGCGAGCGATCGCCACGAGGAACTGACGGCGACCTTGGGGCAATATGCGAATCGGGTGCTGGGCGCGGACGGACCGCGGCTGATTTTGGAGCCGGGGATCGGGGTGCTGGCGGATGCGATGGAGTATTTGACGCGGGTGACGGCGGTGAAGACCAGGCCGGAGGGGCCACTGGCGGTTTGCGATGGCTCACTGTTTGACGTGAACCCGCTGCGGTCGTCGATTGGGCCGCCGTGTTCCGTGTTGGCGGACCGGCCGGCGGCGAGCGTGGGGCTGTTTGGGGCAACCTCCATGGAGATCGACCAGTTGGGGACGTTGCCGACCCTGCCGAAGGCGGGGGACCTGGTATCGGTGAGCAATGTGGCGGCTTATGCCCTGTCGCTGGCGCCGCAGTTTATTGTGCCGTCGGCACCGGTATACGCGGTGGATACAGGAGAATTGCTCCGCAGCCGGCAATCGCTGGGAGACTTTGCGGGGGCTGGGCAATAAAGGGGCAGTAGGGCCTGGAATTGCTGCTATTGGGGGGAACTTTGGGTGTGGCTTTCGTGAGTAAGTGCTCGTATCGGGTCGCGCACCTTTAGAGCTTAGTGTTACTAGCGACTTGGTGGATTTGGCGGTGGACCGCGTCGCGGATATCGGCGGGCAGGATGTCTTTGGCGGCTAGCGTGCGCCAAGCATTTACGGTGGCTTCGATGGTTTCGCGAACGATTTTCCAGACGGGGGCGGCGGGCATCGTCGCGCGGTCGGCGAAGCGGCGCAATTGGTCGGGGGTGATTTCGGAGAGGCTGCGGCTGCCGCCAAAGGTGAGCCCTAATCGGTCAGCCGGAAGATAGGGCAGCGTCGAGACAAAATCGTAAGCGGGAGAGAGCGTAGGTTGGCGCTGATCGGGGTAGAGTAAAGACCAATTCTTAAGGTGCATGTCGGCGTTGCCGGTAATTACGGAGAAGGCCAGGCGGCGGATAAATTCGTAAGTAGCGGGTTCGCCGGCTTCGGCCCACAGGACGCGGGCCAGATTCGAGTAACTGGCTAACTTATATTTATTTTCCGGGAAGACGCCGAAGACCTGGGCGAAGTCTTCCATGTGGATGCGCTCGCCGTTGGGGCCGCGGTCGAAGCGCTGGACGGCGAGGGCGTTGCCGGCGACGGTTTTCGCTTCGGCGGGCAGGCCGGCGATGGAGGCTAAAGGAATCAACTGGGTGGCCGGCACCGTAATGCCGACCTCCCGCGCGAGTTCCAGCATGACGTACTCATTCTCGGAGACCGCGGCGAAGCGCAGCGAGGGCAACTTGACGATCCAGGAGCCGCCGACGCCCTCGGCCGGAATCGTCAGGCCACCGGCCTTCTCCATGACGGCGGAGAACTTGAGCTGCAAGCCGGCGAGCGAAAAACGGAGCGGCCCGGTGTGGCCTTTCTCCGGGTGCGAGGCCGGTTCCTCGGCGATGGCTTCGCCGCCCTCATCCAGAGGCTTGACGGTGACCGCGCCGGTGGGGTCAGCGCCGAGGGCGGCCAAAAGGAAGAACTCGCGCTCGGGATTCACACCGGAGAGTTGGGCCAGGTAAGTGCGGAGGTGGCCTTCGGGGAGCAGATTCGAGAAAAACGGCGGCACGCGGCGATGCACCTGCTGAACGTTAGTCAGCAGGCCGCCGGTGCGGCTTTTGAACGAGAGGCTGAGGGTGGGCCGCTGGGGATCGTCGATGTAGGCTTCGTCGAAAGAGAAGAACTGCTTGTCCCCGGCAAGGCGGTTGATCACCCCAATGCGACGCCCGTGGAGATTCACGGCGAGGGTGGTGAGCTTCCGGGGGTCGATTTTCATACGGCTTCTTCGGGCTCGCCGAGTTCGTACAGTTGGTGCTCTTCGGTGTCGGTGGTTTCGTGGAGCAGGGATTTGACGGCGGGGACCAGGCGGCGGGGGACGAGGAGCAGTTCAAAGTCGAGGGCGCGGGCGATCTCGGCGAGGGTATCGAAGCGGGGAACGATCTTGCCGGTTTCGATGCTGGAGATATGCACTTGGGGCATACCGACGCGCTGGCCGAGTTCGGTCTGGCTCCAGCCGCGGCGGCGGCGCTCCTGGTGGAGGGCTAGGCGGAACCCCCTTCTTCACGAACTTCACCTTCCGCAGCGCCGTGATGTCGGCCAAAGTGACTCCGGCGGCAAGGGCGGCTTTGAGGACTATCGGGGGGTTGGGCGGCGAGCGGCAGCGCCATAAAGAGCAGGGGCAAGGTGGGAAGCGGCATGCACAAGATCCTGGCTTAGTACTTGGCAGATTGAATGGCCTGGGGAGGGCGCGCTATAATCGCCCTTCCGGACCAAGTTCGTCGAACCGAAAGGCGGTCCTTCTCAGTTGCCTAAAGTTAGCAATGAACTTCTGCGGCGCGACGTGCGCATGCTCGCCGATATGCTGGGCGAGGAGATCACTTCCCTCGCCGGTGCGCCGGCGCTAGATTTGGTGGAAGACATCCGCAAGTTATCGCGCAGCCGGCGCGCCGGGGATGCCTCCGCGGGGCAGCAGTTGGCCCAGCGGATCACCGAACTGAGCGAGGCCGATATCCAGACCGTGGTGCGGGCCTTTACCGTCTTCCTCGACCTCTCAAACCTGGCTGAGGACCGGCACCGGATTCGCGTCCTGCGCAATCGCGAGCTGGAGCATGAGCCACTCGGCGAATCGATTGGGGCGGGCATTGCGGCGCTGGCGACGCAAGGCTTTACCGCGGAGCAGGTACAGCAGGCGCTGCACCGGCTGTCCATCGAGCTGGTATTTACGGCGCATCCAAGCGAAGCCAAGCGGCGGGCGGTGCGGGCCAAGCTGAGCCGTATGCGTCGCGCCATCCAGGACCTCGACCGGCCGGACTTACTGCCGCGCGAACGGCGGGACCTCGAGGGCAGCCTGCGCACCGAGTTGGCGATCCTGTGGCAGACCGAGTTTCTGCGGCCGCGCCGGCCCACGGTGCTCGAAGAGGTGGAGCGGATGCTGTCGATCGCGCCGCGTTTGTGGCAAGTAATACCGCGGATTTATGAGGCCTTGCGGCGAGCCCTGGCGCTCAGTTATCCGGGCGTGGCTTTCGCGATGCCGGTCTTTCTGCGCTTCGGCTCCTGGGTGGGCGGCGACCGCGATGGGCATCCGGATGTGACGGCCGAGGTGACTGGACGAACGCTGCTGAAGCTGCGGGAAAAGGCACTTTCGCTGCATCGCGAACAGTGCCGCCGCATGTACGACTTTCTGAGCTTATCGTCGCGCGAGGCGCCGGTGAGCGAGGTGCTCGAAGAGAATCTCGAAGAGACGCAGGTGCGTTGGCCGGCGCTCACCGAACGCTTAGCGCCGACGGGGGCCTTTGAGGTCTATCGCCGCTACTTGACGATGATCGAGTGGCGCTTGGAGGCATCGGTGGAGCCGGGTGGTCCGGCTTATCGCAACGGGCAGGAGTTGGCGGCCGACATCGAGTTAGTGCTGGCGAGCTTACGCGAGCACGATCCAGGAAGCCGGGCGGCGGCCGAGGTGGAGCATTGGCTCGACCGGACGCGAGTTTTTGGCTTGCACTTAGCTTGCTTGGATATTCGGCAGGATTCGCGCCGCTATGCGGAAGTGATGACCGACTTATTCAAGGTGCTGGGTCTGGCCGATAACTTCGATGGATTGCCGGAAGACGAGAAACTCGCTCTATTGGGGCGGACGATGCCCTACAAGGGCGAAATTCACCGGACTAAGTTGGCACCCGCGACCCGCGAGGCTCTGGCGGTGTTCCGTTTGCTGCAACAAACGATTGCGACTTACGGTGCCGAGCCGATCGGTGGGCATATTATCAGCCTGACGCAAGCGCCAAGCGACGTGCTTTCGGTGCTGTGGTTGTGGAAGTGGGCGGCGGGCAGTGAAGATACCAGCCTGCGGATTATGCCGCTGTTTGAGAAGATCGGGGATCTGGAACGGTCGCCGGCAACGCTCGAGTCGATTTTGTCGCAGCCGGTTTATGCCGATTACCTGCGGCGGCAGAATAACCGGCAGATTGTGATGGTGGGTTACTCGGATAGCACCAAGGACGGCGGCTATTTGTCGGCTTGCTGGGGGCTGTACCGGGCGCAGACACAGCTGCATCGGACGGCGCGGGCACATCAGGTTGAAGTTACTTTCTTTCATGGGCGCGGTGGGTCGTTAGGCCGCGGCGGGGGTCCGGCGGCGCGGGGGATCTTTTCGTTGCCGCCAGAGTCAATCGATGGTAGTTTGCGGCTGACCGAGCAGGGCGAAGTGCTGGCGGAACGGTATGACGATCCGCAGATTGCTTATCGCCATTTGGAGCAGGTAACTTGGGCGACGCTGCTGGCGAGTGCCACCCCAGCGCCAGCGCCAAGTTCAGCTTACGTGGAGTTATTGGAAGCGTTGTCGGCACGGTCCTTCACGAGTTATCGCGAGTTAGTCGATGCGCCGGGTTTCCTGGAGTATTTTGCGAATTCTACGCCGATTGACGTGATCGAAGATCTGCCGATCGGCTCGCGGCCGTCGCGGCGGCGGGGTCAGCGGACATTGAATGACCTGCGCGCGATCCCTTGGGTATTTGCCTGGACCCAGAATCGCTGCCTGATTCCGGCTTGGTATGGTTTGGGTACGGCCTTGGCCGAGTTGCCGGAAGATAACTGGCCGCTGTTACAAAAGATGTACCGGGAGTGGCCGTTCTTTGAAGCGGCGATTGACAACGCGGCCTTAGCACTGGCGAAGGCGGACATGTTTATCGCCCATTGTTACTCGGAGTTGACCGCCGAGCCCGCGATCCGCGAGCGCTTCTGGACTATGATCGCCGGCGAACGCGACCGGACGCGGCAGGCGATCCTGCAGATTACCGGGGGCACCGAGTTACTGTCGCAAACGCCTTGGTTTCAAGGCTCAATCGAAGTCCGGAACCCCTACATTGACCCTTTGAATCTGATTCAGATCGAGTTGCTCAAGCGACGCCGGAAAATGCCGGCGGATTCACTGGAGAGCGATAGTGAGTACCTGCGCCATCTCCTGCGGTTGACCGTGCAAGGCGTCGCCGCCGGCATGAGGACCACCGGATGACCGATTACCTTCAAAGCCACGGGCGCTGGAATCGGCGCATTTAAGAACTACTTTTTGGCGCGACGGCTGCGCAGCACCAGGAGTCCACCCGAGATCAACGCCAAGGCCGACCCACCCATGGACGCGTCGATTTCCGGAACGTCCAGGTCCCCTCGGCCGAATGCCGTGCCCGCCAGGCTGATGGCCATCAACGCGAATCCAAGTGCTTTTGTCATGCAAGAAAAGTAGCATCGGGGTCGCGATTGCCCGATAGTACAACGGCGGTTTCAGTACTGCGACGGCCATTCGAGAAGTACCGGGGCTCTCGTTCGTAGAATTTGTCAACATGCCCCGGGAAGGTTTACCTTCGTTAGGTGCAATCTGCCTTTTTCTGTTCATTCAGTTGTGATACGTTAACTTTATCTATGAAAGGGGCATTTCAATGCGGAACTTTTTTGCTTTCCTTGTTTTAGCCGTAGGATTGTTCGCGCAAGGCGAACGCAGCGAGCTGAACGGCATCGTCACCGACTCGACCGGGGCGGCCATTCCTGGCGTCACCGTGACCGCGTTGGAAGTGCAAACCAAGGTGGAAACCCGGGCCGTCAGTACCGATTCCGGCGTCTTTCGCATTCCCTATCTCCAGCCGGGCTTGTATCGGCTGACCGTTACGAAGACGGGCTTCCGGTCGGCAGCGGTGGACAATGTGGCGCTGCGCGTGGCGCAGACGCTCACCGTGGACTTCAAAATGGAAGTGGGCCAAGTGAGTGACAGCGTGTCGGTTTCGGCCGAGCCGCCGCTGATTGAGACCGGTACCGCGGAGATTGGCCGGTATGTGTCGGAGAAAGAGTTCGACACTTGGCCGGTAGCAGTGGCCGATGGCCGCCGGCAGATTCAGTCGTTCATCTTCCGCAGTTTGCCGGGAACGGTGGGCGGCGAGTTCCGCGGCTCGATCAACGGCGGGCAGCCCTACTCGCACGAGATCCTGATTGACGGCATGGCGCTGGGCCGGTTCGACCTGCAGGGCGGGTCGAATAACGAGATGTCGCCTTCGGCCGAAGCGGTGAGCGAGTTCAAACTGCAAACCGGCACCATGGGCGCCCAATACGGAGGCGGCCAAACGGCGGTGGCGAATTTCGCTTTGAAGACGGGCACCAACTCTTTGCATGGCACCGCCTACTACTACGGGCAGAACGATGTGCTGCGGGCCAATAGCTTTAACTTCAATGCGATCGCCCGGCCGCGCAATCCCTTTAAGCTGTCGAACTATGGCGGCTCCATCGGCGGCCCGGTAGTGATTCCGAAACTCTACAACGGCAAGAACAGGACCTTCTTCCACTTCACTTATGAAACGACGCGGGTGCGCGATTATTCGGCCGGTGGTTTCATCACGCTGCCCACTACTGACTTTAAGCAGGGCAACTTCGCCCGCTTATTGAACCCGACGGGCACCAACGATGCGCGTTCCGGAACCGCCGTGGGCACGGATGCCTTAGGCCGCACGGTTCAGTTTGGCCAAATCTTTGACCCGGCCACCACCCGCACCGCAAACGGCCAAACCGTGCGCGACCCCTTTCCCGGCAACATCGTGCCGCCAGGGCGCTGGGACCCGGTTTCGGCCAACGTGCTGCGCCTGGCCCCGATCACGGATCCGATCAATGGCAACCTGTTGAACAACATGGTATCGCTCGGCGCGTGCTGCCCCGTCTTCGACGAAAAGATGTACACCGCCAAGGGCGACCACGTCTTCAACGCCAAGCACAGCATGTCCATCTCGTACAATCACAACGACCGCGTGCGCAACAATTCGCCGGGCGGCCGTTGGGAGGGCCCTCCCGGTTCGCCCACCAACGTCTTCCAGCTTCAGAAAACCCCGGGCGACTTGGCCCGCTTCAGCGAAAACTGGACGGTGTCGCCGACCATTCAAAACCGCTTCGCCATTGGCTATAACCGGTTCGGCAATTTTAATGAGTCGGTGTTTGTGGACCAGGATTGGGCTTCGAAGATCGGCCTGAAGAATACGGCACCGACGACTTTCCCGGCGCTGACATTTGGCGGGCAGCCGATCCTGGGCGGTGGTATCGGGGCCGGCGGCCGGCTGGGCTCCGTAAATGCCGGATTCAATTACAACGGCTCCTGGATTGTGCAGAACGACATCACCATCATCCGCGGCAAGCACAGTTTTAAGACGGGCTTCGAATACCGCGCTTACTATCAGAACTTCCGCGGCAAGAGCGGTACGGGCACCTTCAACTTCCAGCCGACCCAAACCCAGTTGCCGGGCTTCGCCACGCAGACCGGCCATTCCTTCGCCAGCTTCCTACTGGGAGCGGTGGACAATGCTTCGCGTGGTATTAATTTGGCCAATCCAGGTTATCGCCTGAACTACCCGGCGTTTTACTTCGCCGACGACTGGAAGGTTACCTCGAAGCTGACCTTGAACCTTGGGTTGCGTTGGGAGATTGTCGGCGCGTTCCAGGAATGGGCCGGCCGCATGACCAATATTGACCCCGGCAAGCCGAACGAAGCTGCCGGCGGACGTCTCGGGGCTCTCGTGTTCGCCGATGACTTAAAGCGCAAGAGCTTCCAGAATACGAACTTCTTCCAGATTGCTCCCCGGCTTGGTTTCGCCTATGCCTTTACGCCGAAAATCGTGATGCGCGGCGGCTATGGCGTAAATAATATCGCCCCGGTGAACAATTTCTCGGCGCCCTCCACGTTTGGCTACAACGGCGCGATTGCGGTGAATGCCAACAACACTCCTTTGCAATTCGCCCAGGACCCGGTGCTGTTTCTCCGCGATCCTTTCCCGAATTTCAACGGCGTGTTGCCCAACAAGGGACAGGCGGCCGGTATCGGCAACGGCTTCACCTACATTTCCCCGGACGCCAACCGTTTGGGCATCGTGCAGAACTTCAACCTCGGGCTCCAGTTCCAGTTGCCGAAGGAAACGGTGCTCGAGACCAGTTACATCGCCAATCGCGGCCAACGCCTGACCTCTGGTGGACTCGATGCGCTCAACCAACTGCCGGTGGACGCGCTGCGCTTCGGCGATAGTCTCATTCAGCCGTTGCGTACGAATCCGCAACTCGGCGCGTTGCCCTTCCCGGCGTTTACGGGATCCTTTGCCCAGTCCTTACGCCGCTTCCCGCAATATACGGGCGTCGGGCAGTTTCTCCCGAATTTCGGCCGTTCGGCTTACGACTCGCTACAGGTGATGCTGAACCGGCGGATGAGCAAAGACCTTTCGATGCTGGTCGCTTACACTTTCTCCAAAGGCATCTCCGATACGTCAAGCCCGCTCGACGGCATTGGCGCGCAGGACGTTTATAACCGCCGGCTCGAGAGGTCGGTGGTGGACTATAACTTCCCCCAAGTGCTGAAGGTGACCTGGATTTATGCGTTACCGTTCGGGCAAGGGAAACTGATCAACATGCGTGGCGTAGTCGACAAAATGCTCGGCGGCTGGACGATGACCGGTATCCACCAGTTCCGCTCGGGCGATCCGATCTCCGTGGGCATTTCCGGCTACAATAACCAGCTCTTTAGCGGGAACATCCGGCCGGACTGGCTGAACAACGTACCCACCGTCATCGACGCCGGTGGCCTCGATACCGTCCGCGGTACGCCATACCTGAATCCGGCGGCCTTTGGCCGGCTACCGGCCACGCCGAATGCCATCGTCACCCGGCTCGGTACGGCGCCGCGGGTGTTGCCCAACGTCCGGAACCTGGCCGTATGGAATGACGATATCGGCATCTCCAAGGATTTTCGGTTCGCCGAGCAGGCGAAGTTTCAGATCCGCGGCGACGCGTTCAACGTCTTCAACCGCGCCGGCCGAGGCGGCTTAAATACCGACGTCAACAGCCCGCTCTTTGGACGCTTCACCGGGCAACAGCAAGGGCCCCGTTCCATCCAGGTATCGGCCCGCATCGAGTTCTAAGGCGATGCAATGGAAAATGGCCCTGGCGATCGTCGCTGGGGCCATTTCTCTTTTGGGGGCTGGTTGCGCCACGGACTTACCCGAAGCCCAACGTCTCTTAGCCCTGCAGCAACTGCCAGACGCCTTACGGGCGGTGGACCATTGCCTGAGTCTGGAGCCCAAACGCACCACGGCGCTGCTACTCAAAGGCAACTTACTCTACTTACTCTCGCGCGACCCCGAGGCCATGGCACTGTTCGAGCACTTACTCGATCGTGAACCCGGCTTGGCAGATGCGCGCTATGCCCTAGGCCGCATTTACTATGCGAACGGCCGCCATCCGCAAGCGGTGGAGCAATTTTTGGCCATGGTGAAGGCGGACCCGGCACATTACCGCGCCTGGGATAACCTGGGCTTGGCGCTGGAAGGCGTCGGCAAAGTGGACGAGGCGGTGAAGGCGCACTTACAGTCGATTGCGCTGGTGAGCCAAGCGCATCCGGACTACGACTGGGCCTACGCCAATCTGGCTGAGTTACTGATGAAGCAGGACCAGAATCGGCGTGCCTTCGATCTAGCCGTGGAAGCGGCGACGCGGAACCCAGTGCGGGCGCGGAATGCCTACTTGGCCGGCAAAGCGCTCACGCGGCTCAACCAATGGACCCCGGCCGAACGTTGGCTGCGACGGTCGGCCGAACTCGATTTGCAATATCCCGAGCCACATTATTTACTCGGGCAGTTACTGATCCGGGCCGGCAAGCGGGAGGCTGCGGACGATGAGCTAGCCCGCTTCCAGAAGCTACGAGCGGCGGAGCCCGAGAAACGCCGTTAGTGAGATACGATAGCGACGTGGATTCCTCCACCCGGATCGCGGCCTATCTCGACCAGCTTTCGCAACTGCGGCCACTGGTGAGCATCATCCTGTTCGGCAGCGCGGCGAAGCAAGCCTTTGTGGCCGACACCTCCGATGTGGACCTCTTCCTCGTGATGCCCGATGAAGCGACCGCGGAAGATCGCGAACGCCTTCGCCGGCAGGTAGCCGAGCTCGAAATCGCGCACGGTTTTCGGCTGCCTGACGGCCCCCCGAAGAATCCCTTCGTGAAATTCGCCGAACGCGCGGCCGGGCACGCGATGTCGAATTTCATCTTTCGCCGCGCCGACCTCTTATCGGGCGACGTGGCTCGCATCTTCGACCTGCGGCCCGCCGAAGCCATCTTCGTCGATCGTATCCTGCTGCCCAGTATCATCGTCTCCGCCAGGACGGTTTGGGGGGAAGACCTGTTACATCGCGTGCCGTTGCCCCCCCTCCGGCGATTGGACATTGCAAAAGCCCTCTTCCAATTCGTCAATGTCATCGTGATGAGCACCGTGGCTTATCGAATACTCCCGGATGCGACGCGCTACGCCATGGGCGTGCTAAAGCACTCACTCCACAATTGCTACTGCTGCTATCGCCACGAAAACGCGGCGGTCGATGAAGAGATTGCCTTCTTCGAGGCCAAGCTTGGCCCATGCCCGATCCTGCAGGATTTGCTGGCGCGTAGGCGACGCTACCAGCCTTCGATCAGGTTCGTGCTGCGCTGCCTGCCGGTCCTGTTACGCTTGCATTTGCTGACGGCGCGCGAGAGCGCTTTTCCCTCAATAGTGAAGCGGCCGGCTCAGTAAGTTACTTAATTAAGCCATCCACCGTATTGTCCGGCGTGCGCGGATCATCGTGAGTGGCGGCGAAGAAGGCCGGGGACTTATTGCCCTTCGCCTATCCGCTTCCGCCCAAGAGGCACCGAAGTTCTTTCGTCTTGATTTCGTCGTGAAGGAATTCGACGACAACAAGCTCCTGAGCGCGAAGACTTACTCCACTTTCATGTCGACCGACGAACGGCAAAAAGGCGCCCTGATCCGCACTGGTAATAAGGCGGGTTACTCGCCCAACCCGGGCACCACTAACTTTGTGGATGTCGGCGTGAACATCGACTGCTCAAGACTCCAGGAAGTTAACGGCCAATTAATCGTCCAAGTGCAAGCTGAGCTGAGCAGCATTCCGGGGGGAGAAATCCTAGCGAATACCCCCGCATTGGTCCGGATCAACCGCTAGAATGCAAGTCGACCTGATCGCGACACCCGTCAAGTAAAAACGGCATACTGGGAAGTATGCGAATTCTCCTCGCCGGCCTTTGGCTAGCGCATCTTTTGGCAGCCCAGACGGCCCCGCTTGAGCCCTATTTGCGGCGGGTTTTCGGCCAAAAAGAGTTCATCGTCAAGAATTTTGGCCCCGCCGCCTGGCTCGAAGACGGGGCCGCCTACACCACCGTGGAGAAGGGCGAGATCATTCGCTACGCGACGGCCACCGGGGAACGCACCGTGCTAGTGGCCGCCAAGACTCTTACTCCGGCGGGCCGTTCGGAGCCCCTGAAGCTCGACGGCTATAGCTGGTCAAGCGACCGGCAGAAGCTGCTGATCTTCACCAATACCCACAAAGTGTGGCGGTTGAATACGCGAGGCGACTATTGGGTGCTTCACCGTCCTTCGGGCCGTCTCTGGCAGTTAGGCGGCAAGGGCGACCCCGCCTCGCTCTACTTCGCCAAGTTCTCGCCCGACGGTACGCGCGCCGCCTATGTGCGGGGCAATAACGTCTATGTCGAAGAGCTCTCTTCCGGCAAGACGGTGGCGTTAACCAAGGATGGCTCCGCGCAAATCATCAATGGGATGGCCGATTGGGTTTACGAAGAAGAGCTACACCTGCGTGATGCCTTTCGCTGGAGCCCGGATAGTAAGTCCGTGGCTTACTGGCACTTCGACACGGCGGGTGTGGGGATCTTCAACTTAATCGACAATACTTCGGCCACTTACCCGAAGTTGATTCCGATTCCTTATCCCAAGGTGGGGACAACGAATTCGGCGGTGAAGGTAGGCGTGGTGTCGGCGACGGGGGGCAAGACGCGCTGGGTGGAGCTACCCGGGGACACGCGTGAGAACTATGTTTCGCGCATGGAGTGGGTTGGGAATCGGCTCGTTATTCAGCAGTTGAACCGGCTTCAGAATCGGAACGACGTCCTCATAGCCGATCCGCGCACGGGTACGGCACAACGCATCTTCCGGGACGAGGATAAAGCCTGGGTGGACCTAAACGAGTTGCAAGCCCTTCCCGAAGGTGGCTTCGTTTGGCTCAGCGAGCGTGACGGCTGGCGGCGGGCTTACCGGGTCGGAGACGACGGTAAGTCCGCAGCCATTACGCCGGACAAAGCCGATGTGATGCAGATTGTCGCCGTGGCCAAGACCCATCTCTACTATTTGGCTTCGCCGGATAACGCCACGGAGCGCCATCTCTACCGTGTTGCTTTAGCCGGCGGCGCGGCAGAGAGAATATCGAAGGAGGCCGGCACGCATAGTTACCGCATGGCGCCCAATGGTGAGTACGCGTTTCACACTTACTCGACGTTTGACCGGGCTCCGGTGACCGACTTAGTCCACTTACCAGATCATCAGCGGGTACGCATGCTCCAGGATAACCAAATCGACTTATCCACTCCTCCGGCCGAGTTTTTATCGCTCGACATCGGTGGCGGTGTGACGATGGATGCTTGGATGATTAAGCCCGTGAATTTCGACGCCACTAAGCGCTATCCCTTGCTGGTGCATGTTTACGGCGAACCGGCTGCGGTAACGGTAGCCAACGCCTGGCCCGGGGAGCGCGGACTCTTTCATCGCGCGCTGGCCAACCAGGGCTATGTCGTCGTCAGCATGGACAATCGCGGCACCCCGGCACCCAAAGGCCGGGAGTGGCGCAAGGTGGTTTATGGCACGGTGGGCGAGTTGTCGGCGCAGGATCAGGCGGCGGGCTTGAAGAAGTTGCTCGCCACCCGTCCGTATCTAGATCCGGCGCGAGTTGGTGTGTGGGGTTGGAGCGGTGGCGGCTCGAATACCTTGAACCTGATGTTCCGGTCCCCGGATCTCTACCAAGTCGGCATCAGCGTGGCTCCCGTGCCGGACCAGACCCTTTACGACACCATCTATCAAGAGCGCTACATGGGCCTGCCCAAGGACAATGCCGACGGCTACCGGCGAGGCTCGCCTCTCACGTTTGCCGAAGGACTGAAGGGCAAGTTACTCATCGTCCATGGCACGGGCGATGACAATGTCCATTACCAGGGTGTGGAGAAGCTGATGAACCGGCTGATTGAGCTCGGCAAGCCTTTTGACATGATGGCTTACCCCAACCGGTCGCATTCTATCAATGAAGGGCCGGGCACGTCGTTGCACTTACACTTACTGCTCTCCCGCTATTTACAGGATCACTTACCGGCCGGGCCGCGATGATACGGATGTTGGGGACCCTGCTACTGTTGCCGGGCCTGTATGCTCAAGTCTCAGGCTCAAGCGGACAGGTGCAGGGGACGGTCGCGGATGCGTCCGGCGCCGCAATCGCCGCAGCAAGTGTGGTGCTTAAGAATCCAGGTACCGGCGCGACGCGACAAACGGAAACGAACGCCGACGGACAGTTTCGCTTCTCGGCGATCTCGATCGGCGAGTATTCGCTCGAAGTAAAAGCTCCCGGCATGGCCACTTACAAGATCGATAACTTTATTGTCTCCGTGGGCCAGACCGTGTCGCAGCGCGTGGCGATGTCGCCGGCGGGAGTAAGTGAGAAGCTGGAAGTTACGGCCGAGGCCGACGCCTTGCAATCGACCGCTAGTACGTCGAGCGTCGCGCTGGGTTACGACCGCATAGAAGAAACTCCCTCGCAGAATCGCAATTACTTGAGCTTTGTCTTTGCCGCGCCCGGCATGTCGCCTTCGGCGGGCGCCAACACGCAGCGGTCCGCGGCGGGCACCCACAACGTGGCCAATGATAGTGGATTCGTCTTTGGCGGCATGCGGGGAAGGAACAACAGTATTTCGATTGACGGCGCCGATAACCGCGACGAGACAACCGGCGCCAATCGCGTGGCCCTTGGCCTGGAGATGGTGCAGGAGTTTCGGGTCGCGGGCACTTCGGTAAGTGTCGAGTTCGGCGGCGCTGCGGGCGGGATGGTGAATTTAGTCACCCGTTCCGGCGTCAATCTGTGGCACGGCGACATTACGATGTTTCTGCAAAATGAGTTACTCAATGCGCGCAATGCCGAGGTAACAGACGGGCCGAAGCAGCAGTACCGGCGGTATCAGCCGGGCGTATCATTGCTGGGTCCGCTGCGTAAGGATAAGACCTTCTTCGCGGCGGCCGTCGAAAGCGCCTGGGAATCGGGCCAGGAATGGTCCGAAACCGATAACTCAATTCGCGCCCGCCTGCGCCGGCCGGACCTGACTAGCGGGTTGTATCCCGAAACCGGCCACGATACGGAAAGCTCGTTCAAGCTGAACCATAGTTTCACCCCGCGGCACAATCTAAGCAGCCGCTATGCGTTTTCGCAAGGCCGCGTGGTCAACGACGTGCTCGGCGTTGAAAACTTCAGCGACTTGAGCGCGCGCGGCAATAGTCTACTGCGGGATCACTCCTGGGTCACTTCCCTCACTTCATCGCTTTCGCCCACCACCGTCAACGACCTGCGCTTTCAATTCGGCCAACGCGGCGCAACCATTACTCCAAACGCCGCTGGACCCATGATCGAGATTCCCGGGGTGATCACTTTCGGCGGCGGTTACCGGCTGAATCAGCAGCGGACCGAGAATCACTACGAGTTAGTAGATAGTTTTAGCCAAGCCATTGGCCGCCACTTACTCATGCTCGGCGGCAGTGTCCACTCGGTGCGCCTCAACGCCCGGCTGGCCAATCGCTTCACCGGCCTCTATATCTTCCCGACGCTCGCCGACTTCGAAGCCGGCCGGCCCGACGTGTTTCTACAAGCTTTCGGCGATCCGCACACGCAACTGAACACCACGCCAATCGGGCTATGGCTGCAGGACCATTGGCAGATCCGCCCGGGTCTGTCACTGGAAGCAGGACTCCGCTTCGACCGGCAGACGATGCCCACAGGCCTCCCGGCGAGCAGCAGTAACTTTGCCCCACGCCTCGGCTTCGCCTGGCACCCGGGTGCCAATTCACCCTGGGTTTTCCGGTCCGGCGCCGGACTCTTCTTTGACCGTTACCCCCTCGGGTTTTTGAACGATGCGTTGCAGAAGGACGGCGTCCGTGGCTTTGAGCAATATGCCACCGGCGCGGTCGCCCAACAGGTGTACCAACTTACTGGTGGCACCCTTCTCCAGACGCCACTGTCTTTTCTTTCGCCAGGCCGCTACAGCACGTCTCAGCATTTCCCCTCCACTTACGGCGCCCGCTTTACGGCGGGCGTCGAGCGCCGGCTCGACAAAGATACGACGGCGTCGATCGAATACACGCTGGGGCGCGGTATCAATTTACCCAGGCTCCGAAACATTGCCGAAGTCCGGCAGCCCAACTACTTACTCGAGCAGTCAGCCCGTTCCGCCTACCAAGGCGCCACGGTAACCTTGAACCGCCGAATGGCGCGCGAATTAACTTACTTAGTGAGTTACACCGCCGCTCGGACCTTCGATAACGCCTCTGACTTTGACGAGCAGCCCAACCTACCCAGCGACCTGCGCCCCGAATGGGCACTCTCCCGGCAGCATCAGGTACATCGGCTAAGTAGCAGCGCCCTGTTCGAAGTGCCTACGGAAAAGTGGCACCTGCCGGGCTTCCTAAAGGAGACCTTGGAAGGTATCAATCTGGCTCCGATTTACAGCTACGGCAGTCCCCGCCCGCTCAACGTCATCGACGCAACCGACTCCCAGCGCACCGGCGCCTACCCGATCTCCTCTCGCCCCTTCGGCCTGGGCCGCAATCCGAACTATGGCCCGGCAATCCATACCTTTGATTTACGCGTATTCAAGTTCATCCCGGTCTTTGAGGGCCGCGCCAAGTGGAACGTGGGTATTGAGGCTTTCAATGTCCTCAACCACACCAATTCGCTGCGGGTGAGTCCCTACTATGCGGCGCGCGGCGTGCGACTCAGTAACTATGCACGGCCCATTGAGGTGCTGAACGCGCGGCAAGTGCAGTTATTTGCCACCCTCGAGTGGTAATATCTGCCGTTCTCTCTCAGAAAAGTGGTTGGCCCCAAACCTGCTCCATCCCTGGGCATGAAAACGATGCTGTTCCTTTTATTCCTAACGCTGATGACTTCCTGTGAACGAACCGCGAAAGACGACATGAGGGATGCCGGACACGACTTGAAGGACGCCGCCAAGTCTACCGGCAGAGCCATGGACAAAATGGTCGACAAAACCGCCGACAAGGTGCAGGAGGGCGCGCAAAAAGTGAAGGATAAAACCAAACCGTAACGGAGTCTCGTGACGAGATTGCTAAGCCGGAAGAGCCGGACACAGCCTCCCCTGCGCATTGAGTCGACTGCTAAATGGTGATCTATTAGAATGGTCACTACCATTGATAATGCCGGCCGCCGGAGCGGGCATCGAGCGCGTTCGACCATCGCCATCGTTTCACTTTCGCCCCAGTGTATGAGTCGCAGTGGCTGAAGGGCTCCGGCAACTGGTTTGTGAGAAACATCGTCGGCAACTGGACCCGTGTTGAGGTTCCAAACCGGATCGTGGGCCACAATCCGCTCGGCGCAGGAACTGCAGCGCCAAACCATGGTAAGGGGACTGGCCCCATTGCTGGAAGCTCGTGATCGGAGACGTGAAGCCCGTCGTCTGAAAGCGGTTGGCTGGATTGGCTGGCGGCAGCGGGAAGTTGGCCAACGTTTGCGGCAGTGCATCGAGTTGCGCGGCCGAGGGCGCTCATTGAACACCGGCAGCTGGTTTGTTGCTGACGTCACACTGGCCCTCCGGTTCAGTTGTTCCTGGATGGGCAGGCGCAGCCCACGAGTCCCCAGGTAACACCCGCTGTACGAATTCAGCGCTTGAGAATGCGCACCGGCTGGAACCCCCACTTGCTCATAGCGAATACCCAACGTAAGCACCAGGTTCGAACGCAGGCGCCATTCGTCCGTCGCGTAGAGGTAGTGGATAGCAGGTCGGCAATAAACGGGAACCCGCCCGCCGAACGCTGCCCGAACTCGGGCGTAATGTCGCGCATAAAGCGATCAAGCGTGTTGTACACATAGTCGCCGCGCAGACGCTGCACGAAAGAAGTTGGAGCCGTTGATCTTGCGCCCAATCACAGTTATCCGTTAAGAACGGGAAGTCAGCGATTAGGACCTTAGGCGCATACGAGTGACATCGAAATGTCCTTTTAGGATCAAACACTTCAACCGAAATCCTTCCCCGCCCCTGGTAAGCTATAGATAGAAGACCTTCACCTTACCCGGGTGGGATTGGGCCCTTGGCCCGTCCTGAATCGGCGCATGTAAATGCTTGACCGCCAATGCATGCAGATCGGCGACACCCAAACGCCACGGCCTAATAGAATCAACAACTCCCGGGTTCGTTTCGTAATCTAGAATGTCACCCGGATCGCGATCTGGATCCGCCGCTGGCTCCGCGCATTCGTCGGCTCCAGGAACAACGGGTCAATTTGGTTCGTCGCCCCCGCGTTTTCAAAGCGCGCCGTCGTCGATTGGCTGGAGTACTGGGTGTGGTTCAGCGTGTTGTAGGTCTCTAACCGAAGCTGCGTATTAGTCCGTTCGAGCTTGAAGTTACGGTAAAGCGAAAGGTCGTGGTTCAGGAAGCCCGGCCCGCGATAGATGTTGGTGCCGATGTTGCCCAATTCTCCCCGCGCCGGAGCCCGGAACCGCTCGGTCAACGGTGCCGCCGGATCCATCACCACCAAGCGGGTGCCAAAAGAAGCGCTGCCCGTGATGTCGCCGCCGGTCACCAGGGCGATGCCCGGTGTGAAGGGCGCGCCGGTCTGGCCGCGGGTCACGCCGGAGAACTGCCAGCCGCGCGCCAGGCGGTGCTTCCAGGGCACCGTCCAGTTGTAGTTCACCGCCAGCACCTGCGTGCGGTCGTAAGTGAGCGGGCCGTAGTTCCACTCGCGCGGGCTAAAGAAAGGGTTAATCGTCTGGCCATCCGACGAAGCTGTACCGAGCGCCTTGCTAAAGGTGTAACTCACCGCCCAGTTCAGGCTCCGGCTCAGCCGCTGCGAGAATCGAGTCTGCACGGAGTTGTAATTCGAAGCCGCGGCAAATTCATACAGAAAGATATCGCCATAGCCTTGCAACGGGCGGAGGAAGTTATTGCTCAGCGCCGCCGTGGGCCGGGCAGGGTTCCGGTTCTGAGGATTGCGGTCTAAGAACGTCGAGGACAGCGGAATCGCATTGATATTCCGCTGCCACAATTGGTGGCGGCTCAGCGCTCCCACGTAAGAGATATCCATTAGAAAGGACTTACCCACTTGCTGCTGCAAGCCCAGGGAGAAATTGTAAGTGGTCGGCATCGGGTTATTCCCGAAAATCGCTCGCACCGTACCCGATGGCGCCAGTACCCCTTTGCCGCTCGTCTCCGCCAAGCCGTCCAGCGTGCCAAAGTAAACGGTGGGCGTAAAGATGGACGGCGGATTGGGAAGCATGTTGTAAGTCATGTTGCCTTGGATCCGGTCGAAGAACACACCCCCGCCGCCGCGGATCGCCGTGCGGCCCCGGCGAAACGGATCCCAGGCAAAACCGAAGCGCGGCGCGGCCATCAGCTTGGGTACTTCGTAGAGTCCGCGTGGCAAGCCGTTCTTGCCGCCCTGAATCATCCCGATCGCCGGAACGCCCACGCCGGGCGCAAAGGTCCCGATAAATCCCTCGGGATAATTTGTGCCATCCGGAGCCTGGGCCACCGTCCGCCGATTGGCATCCAAGGCTGGGCGCAGCAAAGCCGGGGCCTTAGCCGGGTCATAGGCGTCCGGGGCAAAAGTGTAAAGTTGGTTCAACTTATCGTAAGTCGGTTGATTGGCGTAGAAGCGGACGCCAAAATCGATTAGCAGGTTCGGCTTCACCCGCCAGGCGTCCTGCGCGTAGAACTCAAGGTTCGTGAAATAGTAATACCCGCGCGGCCGGGCCGAAGCCTCAGTATAAGAGTTATAGGAGCCCAGAATGGCATTCGAGTAAGCAAAGTTGGTGTCATATTCGCTCAGCGCGTTCACCCCGAAATCGAGCGACCCGCGCGTGGCCGCATTGGCGCTCTGGTCTTTCTTCGAGCGCTCATAGTAAACCCCAAAACGGAAGGTATGCGTCTTGTAGATCTTACTCACGTTTTCGACCAGCGACAGGATCAAGTTCGAGTTATCGTACGGCACACCGTCGCTCATATTCACGCTGGCCGCATTCTGCACGCCGCCGAAAGCAAAGTTCGGGATCAGGTTATCGGCGTTCAGCGCCGGATTGAACTGCGGCACATTAATGCCTAGTTTCGTGCGGTTTACCCGATCCGGGTAGAGTGGCGCATAAGTCAGGTGATTCTGGCTTACGCCCAAGATCAGCTCGTTGAAGATCGTGGGCGTCACCGTGTAAGTCATATTAAGCGTTGCGCCCCGGCCCGGTTGATTGAAATCGATGGGCGTGAGTGGAATATTCACCGCCCCGTTTACCCACAGGCCCCACGGCACTTCCTGGCGCGATTGGGTATTACTCACCCGCAAGTAAGTCTGCAGCTTGGTGAAGGGCTGGTAATCCAGGCGCAGAATATCCGTCCGGCGCGGCGAGTTTCCGCTCTGCGCCGAAAGGAAATTCCATTGGTTCACCCGGCTCGCACTCGGGTCGACAAAGTTGGGCAACGGAAAGATACCCAGAATCTTCTGGCCCAGCGGATGCAGCCGGCTCGGCGGAATGAGGTTTCCCGGAAAGACGAGCTTATTGTTGCTGGTGGCATCGCGTTCCGTAAGAGGGTCACGTACGATGCGCGCCCGGCCATTGGTATCCAGGCTCTTCGAGAAGTCGCCGGCCCGTTCGAGCGCCGTCGGCACGGTCACGGTCCGGGAGCCGTATTCGACAAACTGATTCTGGAACTCCTGGCTCCAGAAGAAGAATAGCTTCGACCGGTCACGGTTCCATTTACCCGGAAGATACACCGGCCCGTTGATCGTGTAGTTACTGATGTTATAGCGATAAGGCTGCCGCGCCACGCCGCGCTGGTTATTGAAGAAGCTATTAGCGGAGTAACGCTCATGCCGGTTGAAGTAACTCGCGCTGCCATGGAACTTCTTACCTCCGCCCCGGGTAATGATGGTAATCGCCCCGCCCGAGTTGCGCCCATACTCGGCCGCATAGTTCGAAAGCAGCACCTTCACTTCGCCCACCGAGTCCATCGAAGGCATCGAGTGCACGCCGCCGTTCGAGCCTGTGTCGAGCCACGTCACGCCGTCGATACTGACATTCT
>ENA-ORBV01001666-ORBV01001666.1-microbial-mat-metagenome-genome-assembly--contig:-NODE-1666-length-48704-cov-12.857692_pt1 | contig 48704 bp, 34 predicted proteins | sample MGYA00237777_ERZ505514 | MGnify/ENA primary metagenome ERZ505514 (study PRJEB26160, sample SAMN06269048) | microbial mat metagenome | isolation source: Oligotrophic lake microbial mat | place... | reverse complement strand
GGAGGATGTGCAAGGTCTTAGAAGTGTCCAAAACCTCCTATTACCGCTGGTTAGCTAAGCCCGTCGGGATTTGGGAGTAACGAAATCTGATGGTAGGAGCTGAGATAAAACAGGCCTTTGTTGCCAGCAAAATGACCTATGGGTCGCCACGGATTACTGCGGACTTGCAGACAAGAGGAATGAAGGTCTCGCGGCAGAGGACTGCAAGAATCATGTCGGCTATGGGCATTAAGGTGATCCGGAAGCCAGCTTTTCGCAGCACGACCAATTCAAACCGCACCTACCCGGTGGCGCCCAACGTTTTGTCAAGGCAATTTAACACGGAAGCACCTGGCCAAGTTTGGGTTCCAGACATCACCTAGCTGGCAACAGCCGAAGGTTGTTTGTATCTGACTGTAATTTTGGACTTGTTTCAACGACGCGCTGTTGGCTCGTCTATAAGCAGCGGCATGTCGGTTGATCAAACCACCGTGCCGGCCTTTTAACGAGCGGTAAAAAAGCATCCACTCACCGAAGCACTCGCCTTCCATTCTGATCGAGGAATCCAGTATGCTGCTGTTGACTTTACCAAAGTACTTGGCGCAAATCCGCTGATAACGCGCAGCATGAGCCATCGTCTAAGAAGATATAGCCATCTTGGCCAAATGAACATCTTGGAATTTGAACAACAAATTTTTAAACCCAAACAAGCTGCTTAAGGGTAGTTCCAAAAACTCCCTCCAGCCAGTTGTAATTGTCAAATTAATAGTCATATTTTGTTTCAAAATTTAGATTATGGCAAAGTCAGCGGGCTTTTTTGATGAGCAGCACAAACTGGATCGGATTAGCGAGTTGGGTGATCCTCTGGAACGTTTGAACAAGGCCATAGATTGGTCGCTGTTTAGTGCTACGTTAAACAAACACTTGCGTACAGAAGCCTTAGGCCCTGAAGGCATACCGTCGTTTGACTACGTGATGATGTTCAAGATCCTGATTTTGCAAGAGTATTTCGGTTTGAGTGATGAACGACTGGAGTTTGAAATTACTGATCGTTTCAGCTTCATGCGCTTTCTGGGATTGCAAACCTGCAGCAAGGTACCGGACAGCAACACGATTTGGCATTTTCGGGAGCGCTTAAAGGAAGGCGATGTCGTTCGCCAACTTTTTGAACGCTTCAACAAGCAATTGAAGAAGCATGACTTGATCGTCAACAAAGGCAAGATTGTAGACACCACGATTGTTCAGGTACCCCGTCAGCACAATACACGAGAGGAAAATCAGTCGATTAAAGACGGGGAAATTCCCGAGAGTTGGAGCAAAAAAAAAGATTCATAAAGACACAGACGCACGCTGGTTAAAGAAGAACAAGCTGAACTTCTATGGCTACAAGAATCACATAAAGGTGGACAGCAAATCCAAATTTGTTGATGCCTATTGCGTAACCGATGCGAGTGTACACGACAGCCTTGGGGTTGTGCCGCTGTTGACTAAAAAGGACAGAGACCAACCGCTATACGTTGACAGTTCGTATTCTGGAGAACCTTTTGAAGAGAAAGTGTCAAAGGTTAAGATGAAGAACAAAACCCACGATAAAAGCTACCGCGGCAATCCCTTAACAAGCCAGCAGAAGAAAAGCGACACCACAAAAAGCCATGTTCGTGCAAGAGTTGAGCACGTATTCGGATTTCTGCACCAAGCAACCGGGGGCCTAATCATTAGGACAGTTGGCATGGCAAGAGCAGAAATCAAAATTGGCCTGATGAACCTCACCTACAATCTTTGCCGGTGCAGTTTTATTACCCAGCGCTGATGGGATAGGTGTGCCTGATTGCGAAAAAAACAGGAAAACCGGGCATGAAAAGGCCGAAAATAGCTTAACCTATGGCCTGAATTTTGCAGAAATTGGTGTTTTTCAGTCCGAAATTGTGAAAAATCGAGAATTGGCGCACCTTGGATGTCGTTTTTAGAGGTACCCTTAACTTGAAGTTGGGTGCAACGTCACCCACATTCAAAGCTTGACCCAAAATTCCACTCTTCTCAACCGACTCAATACCTTCATTGTACATTCGCTTTTTAATACTATCTGCTTTTAATTCAAATGTCTCCTTTTTTGCATCCAATTCGGTCTTCAACGATTGTTGAGTACTTTCTGTTTCATTGAGTTGCAAATTTTGGTCTTGTATTTTTTTTGAGTCTGATTGGCTGTAGTATCAACGAGAAAGAAGTGAGGACGCTATAATAATTATATTAAATATAATATAAGTTTAAATTTTGTTATAGAGGTTTTGCATATGATAAGTTTCGCAGAAATCAGGCGCGTACTTTTTAGGCACGTACTTTTTAGTTGTGTAGAGGATGAATCTTAAAGTCTCTTTTTTTGTTATTTTCTCTTGCCCATCAAGCCATATTTGAAAATTTTTAGACCTGAAAAGAATGGAGCAAATTCTCGTTTTGGTAATACTTAATTTATTTAATAAATAAAATTAAGTTTTTAGTTTTGATTTGTCGTTATTCTGGGCTTTCAAATTTCCAGCGTTCTCCACCATCCCATTCTTTGCGGGAATTTCCATATTTCGGATAGCCATTTGCACCTTTTAGCATATTGGCCAAGTGGAGCAAATTATAGGTCATAAACGTTGTATTTCTATTGGTAAAGTCGCTTTCAAAACCAATTGGAATATCTAATTTATTACCTTTCCATTCTTTGTCTCCATAACTTGGACCTGGACCAACTTCCCCAATCCACCCACAATCTGCTTGCGGTGGAATCGAATATCCAACGTGTTGAAGAGCATACAATATACCCATCGCGCAATGTTTTACCCCATCTTCATTTCCCGTAATTATGCATCCTCCTACTTTTCCATAAAAAATATATTGACCCTTACTATTAGTTACGTTACTCATGGCGTATAGTCTTTCAATTAATTTTTGAGCTACAGATGACTTTTCGCCAAGCCAAATTGGCGTTCCAACAATAAGCACATCTGCTTCAATAATTCTTTTGAACAATATAGGCCATTCGTCTTGCTCCCATCCATATTCAGTCATATCAGGGTATACCCCATTGGCTACCTGATGGTCAATTAAACGAATCTCATCAATTTTTACTTTTTCTTTAATCATAATTGCTTTGGAAACATCCATTAAGGACGCCGTGTGACTTTTCTCCGGCGATTTTTTTAAAGTGCAGTTTACATAAACTACATTTAAATTACTAAAATCTAAATTATTCATAGGTATTATTAATTAGCTGTAATTTTCAATTATTTACACGTTAAGAAACGGAGCGGACTCGACCTACGCAGATCGCATTTCGATATTCCTTGTTTGGGTTCCTATTTCTGTTTATGTAAATAGCAAGTGTGTGGCTCGAATTGTAAACATACCACTTTATTTTCAATGGGTACTACTTTTGGAATTTGACTTGGGTGTGAAAGTCTCCTATTCGCGCGGGTGATGCTGTGAAGCATTTGTAAACTGCAAAATGACTGAGGTCGATCAATACTCTGAAGTAACCAGGACTCCAAAAGTTGGTACGGGAACAGGATTTGGAAATGAGTCATTACTCATCCAATTTTTTAAGTCGTGGCCCCACAATTGATTTAAAAAGAAGGATCCATTTTTGTGTAAGCAAGCCAACCTCAGCGATCCCGAATTTGATGCTTTGGAGATGAAGGTACAACACTAGATTGGCCTCAATGAACAAAGCGCCAGCACACTGACCTGTTTCTGTAGCAGCCTTGCACAGGTCTCCTTGCCCTTCGGGCGCAATCCGCTGAAAGTGGACCGAGAGGAGATCCAAAAAATCCTCCTCAGTTCGGGCTTGCGCATGGACAAGGCACGGCTGCTGGAGTTGACAGACACTGATGCCGACCACAATTTAATTCATGTCCATCAGGACTAGGACCGAAAGAACCGCTGTATGACGGTAAGAGTGCTCATGTTGCGCTCTTTGCTGCGGCATTACCAGGTTTACAAGCAACAGTGGTACCACTTCCTCGAGCAAAACTACGGAAAACCACTCGGTGCGTGATCCATGCAATGGGTGCTCATTCAAGTAGTCCTAAAGGTCAGACTATTAAATGACGCGACCCTTCACTCGACTTGAGGCCAACAGCTCAATTCTCATCCTCACACCTGTATTGCGTGGTGCCTGCCTAGCTTATACCGTCCAATTGGTGGAAGGGCAATCGTGCCGATGGCAGCTTTCTCCCTCAGGGTGAGGTTTTCAGCGTTTGTTCCGGGCTCGTTTTGTGGCCATTCTCACGACCTTCTGTCTTTACATTCTATTTCTCCATTATGTTAGTATAAATTGTATATATAGTGCCATGTGGTTTTCGTTCTCAACAAACCAAAGCATTTGAACGAGTTTACGCCATTATATTCAACTGTATCATCATGGGGGTACTTCTAAAAGCTTAAGAGACAAGGCCTGCCCAATTTTTAACACCGGAGGTTACTCCTGTAAATGAGGAGGTTAAAAATTGGGCATAACGCAGGATATGGGTTTTTTAGGAGTACCCATGATCTACTTTTGCCTTGGGGTCCTATGATTAGGTATAGCCACCCTAAATGGCTAAGAGCATTTTCTGTTAATTGTGCTATTAACCAACAAACAAACATATATTGTCATAATGTAAAAGTATGTGCAAAGTTTAGGTATTTGTTTCCTGACTGGCTTCTACTATGGCTTGCTTTTTCTCCTCCTTATCTGGAGAATTCTTATGCTGGGATTTTGAAGATAATTCCTCATATTGAAGATGAATGAACATGGCAAAATGATCAGAGCCATTCTCGGGTAATTTTTTCATACTATGTAAATTAATATGCTCAGAACAAAAAATAGAATCAATCGGAAATCTTAACCACTTCTACTTAGCTGAAAATGTGCTGTAGAAGTCGCGTCCTAAACGGGGATCCAAGAGACGGCTCACTTTGCGAAAAAGTTTGGTGATTCGGCTCCATGCAACATCATTTAACTCGCCAATCACTACACATGGCCCAATATAATTTTCGATGGCTAAGGCAGCCTTCATTAATTCTTTGTCTTTGGCTGTTGAATGCATGGATTCATAAGGTGCAGGTGGCTTGGGGTGCAGGCCATAAATTTTAACGGGAATACCGTTTGCAAGTAAAAGCGTTAACTCGCGGGTTCAGAAAACTAATGCAACACTAAGTTAGAACTTAGCGTCCATGACCTATAGCCGATTGATTCTATCCGAGCGAATAGACAGTCAAGTCTCGTTGAGCAAAGGGAAAAGAATCCGGGAAACAGGCCGGCTCATGGGCCGGAACCCCAGCGCCATAAGTCGCGAGATTCAGCATGCAAAGTCCAAGGGGTACCAAGCCCGGCAGGGTCAATGGTTTGCCGAACAAAATGCTCACTACAGAAAGGCTGGAAAGCTCAAATTGACGGAGGGCAGTGCCTTGTTGAGCTATGTGAGGGATAAATTATCTTTACGGTGGTCACCTAAAGAAATTTCAGCTCGACTGCCTATGGATTTTCCTGATGATGCAAGAATGCGGATCAGCCATGAAAGCATCTATGCTCACGTTTATGTGCACAGCAAGAAGGGTTTGCGTGATTGCCTGATCAAAAGTTTGCGCCTGGAGAACAGTAAACGCGGCCGACCAAGACCAGCATCGCAAGAAAGACGCGGTAAAATTCCTAACGCTGTGAGCATCGATGAACGGCCTGAAGAAGTATTAGGTCGGGAGATTCCGGGGCATTGGGAAGGTGACTTGATTATCGGGAAAGGCCACAAGAGCGCCAACGGTGCCCTGGCAGAGCGAACAACACTAACGGTAATCATCATACCCCTGGCGAGTTATGATGCCAAGACTGTGCGTGAAGCCATGGAGGAGGAGTTTGCCCGCATACCTGAACAGATGCGAAAAACGATGACATACGACAACGGCAAAGAAATGGCTGAGCACGAACTACTGGCAAAAAACAGCAAGATCAACGCCTATTTTGCTCACCCATACAGTCTGTGGGAACGGCCAACCAATGAAAACACCAATGGGCTGATCCGGGATTACTTCCCCAAAGGCACAAACTTTAATGCCATTTCTGCCGAGCGGTTGAAAGAGGTGCAACATCAACTTAACGAGCGTCCCAGAAAAGTGCTAAATTGGTACACTCCCAAAGAAGTCTTCCATCAGCTGTGCGGGGTATCGCCCTAACGATTTTTACCTGCGTGGCTGGCGATTGGAAACCACAGCGAACAAGCAGGGTTTTGGGAAATAAGGGGGAGAGCAACCGCTCTCTTCCACATTCCAAAACCTCAGGCCCTTACATTTCTCAAAAAACAAAAAGAGTTTCCAACATTATAAACAGTACGGAGTGTTCCGTTAAAATTTAGAAACCGCCCTTATAGAACTCTTACAATGCTTTTCAATTGATTATAACTATGATTTCTATTTTCTAAGGGAATTTATGACTTGTGTAAACTGTGGGTCAGTCACAGCGCCAGTCTGTCCACCAAGCCCGTTTTTTCCCATGTCTCTTTCGTTGCCGGAAGCCGGCGGTAGTGAAAAGTGAATTCAAGTTTCCATCCTGTTCATTTGAGCCTCCCAGGCAGACAAAAGCCTGTTTAAGTCAGGAAATTGGATCCTTCTAAGCCCCTTTATTGCCTGGTGCAGCAGGCTGAACGTTTTCGGTGGTAAGATTCTCATAATTCGCTTTAGGTTATAGAGGGTAAAGAACAACTCAATGGTGGCACTGGCACATGTCAGGAACCACTTTGTCGGAAAGGAATCAATTCACCATCCTCGTTTTTACAGCACCGCAAAGGTGTTCTACCAAATGCTGCCAGCGCTTGTAGGTGTTCGAATCGGCTTTGATCCCGGCCTTGTTCTCCGCGATTAATGCGGGATACTCTGAGCGTCCAATCTGTTGTCCATAATCGTTCTCGGTTTTCAGCTCCAGGACGGGGCAGGTTTTAGAAGGGTTAGTTTTGGAATGTTGAACCATTAGCTTGTTTAGGTCATGGCTCCAGGTGTACCAGTTGCCGGTGGTCTTTAAGGTATGCCCCAGAGGACAAGTTTAGTGGTTTATCTTTTTGATATATATTAAGGCTTCCAGGTTGAAGTCCGTGTGGGGTGTCAGGATGGCTACTTCTGGCACAGTTACCATAACTTTCACCTACAGCCCTTTGGCTCACTTGAACTCAGTATTAAGGTGCTGTCATGTGTTCGCGCTACTCGGTCGACAAAGTTTATACAATTAATAAAAAAATTAAATATATTTTTTTACTTCTTTCAATTTCAATTCCTCAATATCTGCATCTATCTTTTCTTTCTTCATTCCAACTCTTATAAAGCCAAACAAACTCATGTAAACATTAGCAATCCAGACAAGTGCAAATCCTCCAATTAGGTACCCTCGCCAGTCAGTATACAACAAATGGTACCGGGTAAAAATTAAAAATGCAAGGGTAACGTAATGACTAAAACAATATTCACATGTAAAAATATAAAAGAATTTACGTGTAGATATAGTGTTGCTGAACTTGGATTTTCGCACACAAAAATTTCTAGGCTCCTTAAATAATTCTTCATGTGTTACCGTCCAAGCAATGCAGGCTATGGGTAGTGCAAGCAAAAAAAGATAAGCAACTTGTTCTAATAATTGCATCGTGTCTAGATTTTTAGTTTGAATTTATATTAGTCTGTATAAATATTACACTGTCGCCCAAGTAATTTGCACAATGGCTGGATGTACAGCACCCCACTTTGTTGAATTTTCTATTCGTCCCACACTGCATGTGGTATTGAATAGTGAATTACAGTTCCATGCAGTTCTTTCAGTTGTCCATACCAACAAAAACGTGCTTAAGCTCGGATATTGCGCCTTTTCAGCCTTTTTCGCACCCAGAGTAGCGGACTGAAGGTTCTGGATGAGAAGATACACATCATTCGCCTTTGGTTCTAGGCGGTATTGATCAGAGCAATGTTGGTCCTGGCACATTCTAAGAACCTTTTGGTCATAATGTGATCAAGTACCGATTGTCGTTTAATCTTGCCGTGCGGATGTTCTACAAATTGCTATCAGCACTACCAAGGGCCATTGCTTCATGTGAAATATTCACAATAGGATACTTCTAAAAATGACCTCAAAGGTTCGCCAATTCACGATTTTTCAGATTTTCGGACTGGATAACGCCACTTTCTGCAAAATTAAGGGCATAGGTCAATCTATTTTAGGCCTTTTCGTGCCCGGTTGGCCCGTTTTTTTCTCAACCAGACACACCTATCCGATCAACCCTGTGTTATAAAACTGTACCGACAAAGATTGTAGGTAAGGTTCATCAAGCCAATTTTGATTTCTGCTCTTGCCTTGCCTACCGTCTTAATGATTAGGCCTCCGGTTGCTTGGTGCAGAAATCCGAATACATGCTCAACTCTAGCACGAACACGACTTTTTCCGGGGTTGCTTTTCGTCTGCTGGCTCGTCAAGGGTTTGCCACGTTAGCCTTTCTCGTGCGTTTTGCTCTTCATCTTTACCTTTGCCACAGCCTGATCAAAAGGTTCGCCTGAATACGCACTGTCTCCATGCAAGGGTTGTCCTCGATCCTTTTTGCTCAAGAGTGGCAAAACGCCAAGGCTGTCTTGTACACTCGCATCAGTTACGCAATAGGCCTCCACAAGTTTGGATTTGCTGTCCACTTTAATGAGGTTCTTGTAGCCGTAGTAGTGTCGCTTGTTCTTCTTTACCCAGCGGGCATCTGTATCCTTACGGCTCTTTTTTTTTCGCTCCAGCTCTCTGGTATCACGCCGTCCTTAATGGACTGATTTTCCTCCCGGGTATTGTTCTGTCAGGGTACTTGCACAATCGAAGCGTCCACAATTTTGCCTTTGTGGACGATCATCTGCTGCTTGTCCAATTCCTTTTTGAAACGTTTAAAAAGGTGCTGTACGACATTGCCTTCTTTCAAGCGTTCCCGGAAATGCCAGGTCGTCTTGCTGTCCGGTACCTTGCTGTAGGTTTGCAACCCGAGAAAGCGCATGAAGCTGAATCGATCGGTAATTTGAAACGCTGACCGTTCATCGCTCAAACCGAAGTACTCTTGTAAAATCAGGATCTTGAACATCATCACATGGTCAAAAGGAGGTCTGCCTCCAGGGCCTAAGGCTTCTGTATGCAGGTGCTTATTCAACGTAGCGCGAAACAATGACCAATCAATGGCCTTGTTCAAACGTTCCAAAGGATCGCTCAACTCGCTTATCCGCTCCAGTTTGTGCTGCTCATCAAAAAAATCCGGTGACTTTGCAATGATCTGAATTTTGAAACAAAATATGACTTCTAATCGATAATTACAACGAGCTGGCCGGAGTTTTTGGAACTACCCTCTATATATCGGTGGTTAAAAGTACAGTCTTTTCGTTTGCATAGCCATGCCTCAAAGTATTGAATGGGTCATGGCATCACTATTGTTTTGTACGAACGGATACACGCTCGTGGTACAATTGAACTGCAACATTACCGGATTTGATTCCCTTTGGGGAAAGGGCCTTTGCCGTTTGTAGTGGGTTAATTAGTTTTTGGGATACAATCTACGGAACTGTTTACAGCTGCACTAGGGCTAGCCAAGCCATGGCACATTCGTGAAGTATCGTTTAACCAGGTAGGTAATTCGCCTCTGGATCGCGAGTTACACCTGTATATTTCGCACGAACCGGGAGCTAAGTTTGAGGTCGACGGTCAGTCCTATCTAGTGTACAATCATCAAGACCGGACTTAGCGCCACCTAAACTTTTTTGAGCACACTTGTTACTTGCATGGCTCAGTTCCGCGTATAACAACAGCAGATGATCGCACCGCATTGGTTCCGGTGCCCTGGGCCAAGCCAGGAATTAGATTTAAGATTATATTTAAAACGTATGCGATGTTTTTTGTTCAACAAGGTTTGAGTCTGTCCGCTGTGGCTCGCTATCTGAAAGTGGATATTCGGGTGATTGGCAGAATGATCTCCCGAGAGGTAGAAGGCGCTCTGGAAAGTCAACCCCTGGAATCTGTAACAAAGCATGCGCTGGACGAAACCAGCAGCAGGAAAGGACACCGGTGGCTGACCATCCTCACTGACCTTCATCGAAAAAAGTCGGTAGGGGTAAGCCTGCGTAAGGACGGTGAAGTCGTGCGCCAATCCCTGTCAGCAATGAAGTCACGTCATGCTAAGGCTTCTGATGTCTCTGTGGTAAGCATGGACATGAGCGTTGCTTTCATCGCTGAGGTAAAAGGCCTGATGCCGAAAGCTGATGTGGTTTTTGATCGCTTCCACATCGAATCCATCCTCCACAAAGCTGAAGACGAAGTACGGCGAGAGGAACAACGAAATACCGCTCAACCGCGCAAAAGCCGCTATTTGTGGTTGAGGAATAATCGAAGTCTGAACAGCGATCAACAAGACAGCGTCCATTACTTGTCAAAGGCTTTCCCGCGCATTGGCAAAGCCTACCAACTCAAAGAACAGTTTAAAGAAATTTGGAACGCAAGCTCGTTTACTGAAGGGATAAAAACGTTCGAGGCTTGGATTGTTTTGGCCAGAGAAAGCATGCTCAATCCCTTCCTTGAGTTCATCAAAACCCTCGAAAATCATTGGTACGGAATCCGGGAATACTTCCAACACCGCGTAACCAATGGCTTTGCTGAAAATGTCAATCTCAAAATCCAACAGATCAAAAGAATCGCTCGGGGTTATGCTAACTCAGCAAACTTTGTCAACATGATTTACTTCCATCTCGGCGGCCTAAAATTGAGCATACCCAATCTAAATGGCTAAGAGCCGTTAGTTTTTAGACGCGGGTCGGCTAAATGCTTGACTGAAGTTTACCTCGCTCTTTTCGCAAAGCTGCGCTTTGCGGCCCTCGCTGCCCATCCTTCCGCGCGAAAGCCTTCGGCTTTGCGCGTCAGGCTGTGCCGCTCTGGGCGTCTAAACCTTCGGTTTATCCGAGGGCTCGCTCAAGGAGTAGTATTAGCTTCCACGAAACTAAAAAACCGCCTTGCGGCGGTTTTCAATGTCGGGGTGAGAGGATTCGAACCTCCGGCCTCGCGCCCCCCAGACGCGCGCTCTAACCGGTCTGAGCTACACCCCGATGGTGTTTTTGGACTTTTAGGGGCCGCTAAAGTACGATTAATTCCGAGTAAGAGCCATGGCCGAGGCATAAAAGTGCGGCGAATGGCAGGGTAGGGGCAGCGGCTGATGATGGCACTAAGTTGTTGGCTATCAGCTCACTATCCAGTGACGGAACAGGATCACTATTTGTTTTTAAAGAGCCGACGGGCGCCGGCGCCGGTCCAGGAGGTGAACAGGCCCACGGCGATGAAGCCCAGACCGGCGGGAACGTTGCGTTCTGCTTCCCAGATTAGTAGCACGATGCCGGGGATGACGAGCACCACGCCAAGCCAGGTCAAGAATTTGGAGCTTCCGGTTGAAATGCGGTAATCCTCTTGCTCCTCTCGGTTGTGGGCAACTTTGGATGTAGGTTTGCGAAAGTCTTCCGACACAGGATGGAACTTTCGGCAAAGGTACGCATCGAATAATCGGTCTGGCAACGGCCTGAACGGCCCAAAGCAACCGCAAGCAAGCCCGCAACCCTCCGAAACTTCACCAGCTTCCCACGTAAACAATGCTCGCGAGGCTGCGGGCATCTGCAGCAACTGATTTCTCCTGTTTATCCTGCATGAATTTCCTTTATCCCGGCTTTCTGTGGGCGCTGACGGCGCTGAGCATTCCGATCATTATTCACCTGTTTTATTTCCGGCGTTACCAGCGGGTTTATTTCAGCAACGTGCGCTTTTTGCGCGAAATCAAGGAGGAGACCGCCACGCGCAACCGGCTGAAGCATTGGTTGGTTTTGCTCACCAGGCTCCTGGCGCTCACAGCATTGGTTTTGGCGTTTGCGCAGCCTTACTTGCCCGATGAAAACGCGACGGAGCAGCGGGCCAGCCGCCAAGTCAGCATTTTTGTGGACAACTCGTTTAGCATGGATGCGCTGGGCGAAGACCGATCGCTGTTTGAGCAGGCGCGCGATCGGGCTCGCGCCATAGCGGAGGCTTACGGGCCGGATGATCGCTTTCAGTTGCTGAGCGCTGATCTGACGGGCAGCCAGCAGCGGCTACTGGACCAGGAAGCGTTCCTGGCGGCGCTCGACGAACTGGACCTTTCGCCCAAAACACCAACGCTGGAACAGGTGCACGAACGCCAGCGCGACGCGCTTTCGCGGGCCGAACCCGGTGCCGCCGTGGCCTACCTGCTCAGCGATTTTCAGCGCAGCATCGCCGATTTTACGCCTGACACGGCGCTGGCCGTCAACCTGGTGCCGCTGCAGGGCACGGAGCAGCGCAACCTGAGCCTGGATTCGGCGTGGTTTGAGGAGCCGGTGCAGGTGCGCGGGCAGCGCGCGTCGCTGAACGTACGCATCCGCAACTACGGCAGCAAGGACGCAGAGAAAACCAGCGTTCGCCTGCTGTTTGGCGAAGAGGTCAAGGCGCTGGGCGAAATAGACGTGCCGGCGGGCGAGAGTGTCACCGATACGCTTGCCTTCAGCATTCCCGAGCAGGGCTGGCCGCTGGGGCGCGTCGAGATCAACGACTACCCGGTCACCTTTGACGACACCTGGTACTTCAGCTTCCCGGTGGCCGGCGACGTGCCGGTGCTGGTCCTGGGCCGCCCGGAGGGCAATCCTTTCCTCAACACCCTGTTTGGCAACAACGCGCTGTTCCGGCTTGAAAACCGGCCGGCAGACAACGTGGATTATGCTGCGCTGGGCAACAACCGGCTGGTGGTGCTCGACGGGCTTGAGCGCCTGCCTTCCGGCCTGGTCGCGGCGCTGAATGATTTTCTGGAGAACGGCGGTGCCGTGCTGGTTTTTCCGGGCGAAAGTGCGGACGCCTCTACCTACAACAGCCTGCTGAACAGCGGCGGCGCATCGCTGGGCGAGCGGGTAACCCGCACCCGCGAGGTGGGTTCATTCAACATGGAGAACCCTATTTTTCGCGATGTGTTTGCTTCGGTACCCCGCAACCTGGCCCTGCCGGCGGCGCGCCTCAGTTACCGCCTGGCCTCGGGCGCCATGAGCCGCGAGGACAACCTGATGCGCTTCAAAGACGGCGATTCTTTCCTGGGCCGCTTCCCGGTGGGCCGGGGCTCGCTGTACGTGTGCGCCAGCCCGTTGACCAGCGCAGCCAGCGATCTGCCGGCTCAAGGCGGCTTATTTGTGCCGTTCGTGTTTCGCCTGGCGGTAGTCGGCTCCGGCGACCGTCCGCTGGCGCAAATCATCGGCCGCGACGAGTGGATCGATCTGGGGGCCGGCGTGCAGCCCGCCTTGTTGAGCGCTGACCAGCAGCCTTCTGTTCGCCTGCAAGACCGACTGGAGTTCCTGCCCCGCGTGGAGCGCAGCGGCGACCGCATCCGCATTCAGGTGGCCGACCAGGCCACCGAAGCGGGCCACTACCAAATCGTGATGCCAGACGGTGCCGAAGCGGGGCATTTCTCCATGAACTACGACCGCCGCGAGTCGCAACTGGAGTTCTGGTCGCGCAAGGAGCTCGACGAGCGTTTTTCGGGCAGCAACACCCGCGTGCTTACTGACGATGCTGGCCGTCTATCGGCAGATGTCAGCCGCATTAGCGACGGCCGCAGGCTTTGGAAGGCCTGTCTTATCTTCGCCCTGGCCTTTTTGGGGTTGGAAGTACTGCTCCTCCGCTGGTTGTAAGACCTCGCTCCCCGACCAGACTCAAGACCTCGCTCCCCGACCAGGCCTAGGACCTCGCTCCCCGACCAGACTCAAGACCTCGCTCCCCGACCAGGCTCAAGACCTCGCTCCCCGACCTCGCGCTACGGCGCAACGCCCTTCGAACCATGGCTTTACTTGTCCGCTCGGTCCTCATCGTAGACGCTGCCTCGCCGTACCACGGCCAGACGCTTGACTTGCTGGTAGACGGTGGTCAAGTGAAAAAAATTGGCAGCAACCTGGAAGCATCGGAGGCAGAGGTACTCGAAAGTCCGGATCAAAACGGACCGCTCTGTGCCTCGCCTGGCTGGCTCGATACCTTCGCCCACTTTTGCGACCCGGGCAAGGAGCACCGCGAAGACCTGGCCAGCGGCGCCGCCGCCGCCGCCGCCGGCGGATTTACCGGGGTAGTGGTCGTGCCCAACACGGACCCGGTGCTGCACAGCAAAGCGGAATTGGAATACATCCGGTCCAGGTCATCACAACTGCCCATCCATATTTATCCTTATGGAGCGATCAGCAGACATAACAAAGGTTATGATATTGCTGAGCTGTACGACATGCGCGAGGCCGGAGCGGTGGCGTTCACCGAAGGCAACCGACCGCTGCGACACGCAGGCCTGATGCTCCATGCGCTTCGCTATGTTCAGCCGTTTAACGGCTTGGTCGTCAACCTGCCGCTTGACCTTGACATGGCTGGAAAGGCCGGTGTTCACGAGGGCACGATGGCCATTCGTCTGGGGCTTCCGGGCATTCCCGGCATGGCCGAAGCGCTCATGGTGCAGCGCGATCTGCAACTGTTGGAGTACACCGGCGGCCGCCTGCATTTTGCGCTCATTTCCAGCCATCGCTCAGTTGACCTGATTCGCGAAGCCAAAGCCAAAGGGCAAGAGGTCACCGCCGGGGTGGCAGCCTATCAATTGCTTTACGACGATCAGGCCCTGGGCGAGTTTGATTCCAACTTCAAAGTGCTGCCGCCACTGCGCGCGGCCCGCGACCGCGAAGCGCTGATTTCCGGCCTGCTTGACGGCACCATCGACCTTGTTTGCTCCAACCACATGCCGCAGCACGAAGACGAAAAGCGCCTGGAGTTCGAATACGCCTCGTACGGCATCAACGGCTTGGAGACCGCGTTCTCTGCCCTGTGTATGGCGCTCGGCGCGCAGGCAGGGGTGGAGAAAATGGTGCAATGGCTGTGTACGGCACCGCGCACGCTCCTGGACTTGCCTCCTTCCACCATACAAGAAGGCGCTAACGCCGATCTTACGTTTTTCCGGCCGAAGGGGCACTGGACCCCTCAATCCGCCGATTTGCGCTCGCGCTCGCGCAACAATCCCATGTTGGGCCAGCCGCTCACCGGCACGGTGGAAGGGGTGTATGCCCGTGGGCGATTTATCCGCCACGCCCAAACGGTGCAAGCCTGATCCGGCATGAGCAACCAACCGTCTTCTGAGGGGGCTGCTGACCCCGTGTACCCTGATGCTTCGTCCAGCCCAGCCTGGCCCTCGGCTGCACCGCTGGCGATGGTTTCTGCGGTGGTGGCGGTGGCGGGATTGGCTGCCGGTTTATTCTTGGTGGGCGAAACGGCCGCGGTGCAACAGCGGCTTTGGGTCTTCGCTTTTCCGCCGCTGGTGGCCCTGGTCACTTCTGCGCTGCAGGTTCGCCGGGTGTACCGGGTTTATCCGCAAGGCGTGTCGCTGCGCAAGTTGTTCCGCAGCGTGGTGGGCATTTGCCTGACCACCGGTTTTGCCTGCGGCATTTTCCTGGTGTTGTGGTACCGCTGGTTTTTTCCTGAAGTGATGACGAGCCGCCTGGCCGAAGCCGAGCGGCAAATGACCGAAGACGGCTTTTCGCCTGGCGACATCGAAGAGCATTTGCATCGCAGCCGCGTTGTGCTGTACGGGCCGCTCGGCATGTTTCTGGGCGGCATCATCTGGTCGGTGGTGGGGCTGTTGCCGTCCAGCTTGCTGGTGCTGTTTAGCCGGCGATGAGCTTACTTCCAAGCGTTGCCGTTGCCGGGCGCACGGTCCCCCTTCCCCCGTTGCAAGCCTAAAAACCGTTTCTTTGCGGCCACCTGTTATGGACCTGAGCCTGGTTATACCTGCGTACAATGAGCACGAGTCGCTGCCTGAATTGGTGGCGTGGATTGACCGTGTGTGTCTGGGCGAAAAGCTGCGCTACGAAGTGCTGATTATCGACGACGGCTCGGACGACGGCACGTGGAACGTGATTCGCACGTTGGCGGAGACGCACCGAACGGTGCGCGGCATCCGGTTTCGACGCAACTACGGCAAGTCGGCGGCGCTCAACCAAGGTTTTCAGGAGGCGAAGGGCCGGGTGGTCATCACCATGGACGCGGATTTGCAGGACAGCCCCGACGAAATTCCGGAGCTGGTGCGCATGATTCGCGAGGAGGGCTACGACCTGGTGTCGGGCTGGAAGCAAAAGCGCTACGACCCTATCAGCAAGACCATTCCCAGCAAGTTCTACAATGGCGTTACCCGCTGGCTCACAGGCATCAACTTGCACGATTTTAATTGCGGACTCAAGGCGTACCGGCAGGAGGTGGTCAAGGCCATTGAGGTATATGGCGAAATGCACCGCCAGATCCCGCTGATTGCCAAGTCGGCTGGGTTCCGCCGCATCGGCGAGAAAGTGGTGCAGCACCGGGCGCGGCAATACGGCTACACTAAATTTGGCCTCGAGCGATTTATTAACGGTTTTTTGGATTTGTTTTCTGCCCTGTTTGTGCAGCGTTTCGGCAATCGGCCGATGCACTTGTTTGGGACCTTGGGCACGCTTTCTTTTTTGGCTGGTGCGGTGATGACCTTCTGGGTTATTCTCTCCAAGGTGATCCGCCAATCGCAAGGGCTCAAATTCCGCGATGCCACCGAAAACCCCATGTTCTACCTGGCCCTGGTGGCCGTTATCGTTGGTGTACAGTTGTTTGTGGCCGGCTTTGTGGCCGAGCTTGTTTCGCGCAATGGCTCAGACCGAAACCGATATGAGGTGGCCGAAAGGGCGGGTATCGAGGGCGACTTGATTGCTTAGTTCGCAGGGGTTTTTCGCGCTCAGCGAATTTTCGCTGGATTTTAGGGCTTGCGTTCGCCCAGTTTACCTGGTGTTTGCCTGCTGCAATCCCGAATCTACCCCGAATCTACCCCGAATGTTACCCGCTATTTATCCGCTTTCTACCCGATTCTTTCATCCCGGTGTTTTCTACCCGATTCTTTCTCCCCGTTGCTTTCCCGCTGCATGGCGGGTTTTAAACATTGGTAAAGTTCATTTGCTGCTTGGATAAGTGTAATTCTTACACGAACTTCACATTCAGGTAACATTGGGGTTATATTGCCGCTGATCGTATCCCTAAGATGACGAAACCCATGAACATCGCAATACGCTTTTTTACCATAGTTTGCCTGCTCGCAGGCTTAAACGCAGTGCAGGCACAGTGCAACCGGGGGTTTTTTAGCGACGGCAGTGGCGGTGCCATCTTTTCCGTTACTGACGGGTCTACCACTGGCGAAGGCACCTACCGCAGCGTGGCAACATTGGATGAATTCAGTTACGGCGAAGTAGCCACCATCAACAATGGGCAACTTTTGTTGCGCGGTGGAGAGATCAAGACTTGGAAGAACGGCTCTGGTGACGTTACCGGGGCCAGGCTCCACTACCGCGTTTTTTACACGGGCGAAACGCCCGGGGCATTCAATGAACTCACCCTGAACTTTGACGCTGACCTCGGAAGCGGAAACCAGCGCTGGAAAAGAACCAACCACAACGTTAACCTGCTGAACGGGCAGACTCGAAGCGGTTCCTACACCATTGAGTACTACTTCCGCATCACAACAAATTGCAGCGATGTTTTGCTAGACAACGGCGGTGGCAATTACCAAACTTATGTTACCGCTTTCTACGAAATCAACACGGCTTCTACCGTAACCCAGAACACTACGGGCGGCGCATCCGTGCTGGCCGGTTCCGGCAAGTTTGTCAAAAAGGGAACGGGTACCGTGCAACTCAACAACGCCAACAGCAGCTATACTGGTGGCGTCTTCCTTGACCAGGGTACACTGTCGGTTTTGGCGGGCGCAGGAGCAGGCAACGCCACCATTCGCATCGGACCGGGCAGCGGCAGTGCCTCCGGCGCGCTGGAACTCGCCGACGCTGATGGCGGCAGCACATTGAGCAACGTCATTCAGGTGCGGACCTCTGGCGCGGGCAGCACGTTGTCCGGTTCAAACACTTCCGGAACCAATACGTTCAGCGGAAATATTCAGTTCGAAGGCAGCGCTTTGCTCACGGCAGCATCAGGGGGCACCCTCAGCCTTTCCGGTGTACTTGACGGAGCAGCAGCCACCACTAAAACTGGTGCGGGCACATTGCTCATTTCCGGATCAGCCGCCAACACCTATACAGGAACCACAACCGTTTCAGCGGGCGCACTTACCTTAAGCAAACCAGCAGATTTAAAGGCCGCCCATACGACGATCGTCAACAGCACCACCACCCTCAATACTACTGCCGCCAACCAGTGGGGCACGGGAACACCGCCGTTGCTCACGGCTAACGGCACCGTCAACTTTAACAACAACAACCAAAAAGTTGCACTGGCCGGCACCACCGGCAGCATCTCTTTGGGTTCTGCGGTCATAACCATTGACAACACGGGCACGGACAGCTACAGCGGTGCTATGACCGGAACAGGAAGCGTGGTTAAAACCGGCAGCGGCATACAAACTTTGTCTGGCACGCAGAGCTACACTGGCTCCACCACGGCTACGGGGGGAACGCTGCTCATCGGAACCAGCCTGGCTTCTACCAGCCTGGTCGTCAACGGCGGTCGTCTGGAGAGCACAGCCAGCAACGTAATTGACAACAGCGCTACCATCACCGTAAGTTCGGGTACGTTGGATCTGGTCACCGATGCCATAGCAAATCTTACGGTTAGCGGAGGAGCTGTTGAACTCAACGCATCGCACACGCTGACCGTATCGGCCCTGAGCGTCACAGTTGACAGCCGCTTTTCTGCGGCCAGCGGCGCTACGCTGGCGTTGGCCTCCGGCACACATAACATCGGCACTGAAACGCTGCACAACCTGACGCTGCAATCCGGAGCTACGCTCACGGTTCGCCAAGGCAAAACGCTTACGATCAACGGCACCCTGAATTTGAATGGCGGTACCCTTGTGTTGGAACCAGGTGCCATTCCCGCGGCATTGGTTTACGGCAGCAGCGCTGAGTTGTACTACAACACGGGCACATCGCTGAATCCCTCGCTGGAATGGACATCAACCGTTTCGCCCAACAGCATCCGGATAGGTGCTTCAACAACCGTGACGCTCAACAGCAGCGCGCTGGCCTGCACCAGCATCACTATTGAAAACACCGGAACGCTGGCGCTCGGCACCTTCAGTTTGCAAATGCGCACGGGAGGTACCCTGACCAACAGCGGCACCTTCACGGCAGGCACAGGCGCGATTGTTTTCAAAGGCAGCAATACGGTTGCGGGCACGTCTACCACTCAATTCTACAATGCCGACCTGGACGGGGGGGGAGTCAATTTTGGCAGCAACAGCCAATTGGCCAATACCTTGCGAATTCTGGCCGGCGGCTTTGTCAACACCAACCGACCCGCGTATGGCTCATCAGCTACACTCGTATACGAAACAGGTGGTACCTTCGATATCGCCAGTACCAGCCGCGAATGGCAATTGGGCACCACCAGTAACAACCCACCGAATGTTGAGATCCGCACCAGCAGTGTAGTCGTCAATGCTACCGGCGGAAGTGGCCTTCGCGCCGGCAATCTAACCCTGGTCAGCACGGGGTCCATGACGCTCAATCCTCCTACAACGTCAGTGGCTTCGTTTAACCTGCTGCTCCTGGCAGATGATTTGACCATGACCGGAACCACCACGCTCACGGTAAACAACGGCAATGGGAATGACCTCAAGCCCACGGCGAACGGCGCCTACGATGTGCGGATCAACGGCAACATCAACATCGGCATCAACGCCACTGTTGACTTGAACGCCAACATTGGCGACGACCTCTACGTCCAGGAAGATTTCACCATTGACGGAACCTTCCTGCCCAGCGGGCGTGCAGTTTACTTTGGCGGTTCTTCGGTACAAACGCTGGCTGACAACGGAGGCAATACCTTCAACTTTGTCCGCGTGCAGAACAGCAGTGCTGCCAACCCTGCCCTTAACGTGACTACCGACTGGACCATAGAAGACCAATTGGAAATTGCGCAAGGCATTGTAACCACAGAGACGGGAAACACGCTGTACCTGAACCCCAATGCTACACTGACCCTGGCCAACATCAATGTTCACTACCTCAACGGCCGCACAGAGCAGACCAAAACCCTAAGCGGAAGCAGCCAGGTTGCCATGGCCTATGGCCTGCTCGTCAACCCCAATGGCAACAACCTGGGAAGCACGACAGTTGTGACCACCAGCGGCCCGGATGGTATCGTCAATCCGGAGGGCCCTGGCTTTGCCGCCGGCATTGCCAAACGATGGGACATCGATCCCACCACGCAACCCAGTAGCGACGTAGACCTCGAGTTCTTCTGGTCAACGGCGCATCAGAACAGCAAGGCCACGGACAACCTGTTTTGCTGGCGCCTGCCCACCTCCGCCACCGAATGGGAGGTACTCAACGCCACGGCCTATGATTTGGCTGATGGTAATCCTGCTCAGGCAGTGCCCGGTTTTTCCGGTTTCACGTTCTCTGATGGAGGCAATCCGCTTCCGGTGGAATTGGTCACGTTCGAAGGGCAAGCGGCTAACGGTCAGGTACTGCTGAGCTGGACCACTGCCACAGAGGTCAACAGTGCTTCGTTCGCCGTTGAGCGCAGCCGGGATGCTGCATCGTTCAGTGTTATTGGCACCGTGGCAGCAGCGGGAAGCTCCACGAGAGTGCAGGAATACTCGCTCACCGACCGCAACCCCTTCCCCGGTTTAAACTATTACCGCCTGCGCCAGACCGACCTGGACGATACGGAAACGCTCAGCGAAGTCATCTCGGTGCGCTTTTCGCAGGCCGGACCCGACGCGGTGTTTCCGGTTCCGGCCCAGGATTTTGCGCTGGTCACCTGGACCCTTCCCCTGGATGGCCAGGTATGGTTGAGCCTGACGGATCTTTCCGGGCGGGTGGTTGTGCTGCGCCAGGAAATTGCGCAGGCAGGCAGCAACCGTTTTGAGCTGGATCTGAGCAATCTCCCGGCTGGATTTTACCTGCTTGAGCTTCGGGACCAGCAGGGTCAACGCTTGGGTGGAACTCCGCTGATCAAACAATAAGGGGAGCGGATCATGCAGCATGGGCCGGCGGTTGCGTCGGCACTGTCCACAATTTGGCACGGTGTTTGGCTTAGGCTTGAGTGCACCCCAAAACGCCAAGTTATGAAAGCCTATCGACCCTTCGTCCTCGTTGCTTTGGTACTGTTCAGCCTCTTTGCCAGCTCCTGCATTTACGTGGAAGACAATGGCCCCGATGTCATTCTCCAATCGGCAGACCTTGAAGTGCGGGTCAACACGCCTTCCGGCTTCGTGATTCAGGGTGCCGAAATCACCCTCTACCAGACCTACAACGACGCCCTCGATTACCGTTTCCCCATTGCCAAGGGCTGGACGGACGGTTACGGCGTGGTCATCTTCAACGAATTGCCCGCCGGCTATCCCTATTACGTGCGCGCGCAGGGTTCGCAGGCCTTCAGCCTGGGCTCTGTGTTGATTGAACACGCAGGGCTTTGGGTCATCCAGATGGAGCTCATTTAGAACCACCCTTGACTTGTTGTAAGCAACTCATTTTGCCCATTGATCGCCGCCGTTCCCCTCTGCAGGGGAGCGGCGTTTTTTTTGGCTATTTTTTAGCAGGCCAAGGGCTTTTTCCCGTGAACAGCCTTGCTGCTCAACCGTTTATTATGCGTTAGACGTTACATTTGCGGCAATCCAAAGTTCTCTCCCTCAAGTTTCTCTGCGCATGAGTTGGTTGACGTCTTTTATCTCCTCCTCCATAGGCCGAAAATCGGTGGTTGCTCTGACCGGCCTTTTTCTCTGCACCTTTCTTGTGGTCCACATGGTGGGCAACCTTCAACTGATCTGGGGCTCCCGCGACGCCTTTAACGAGTATACATATGTGATGACCCACAACAAGGTCATCAAGATCATGTCCTACCTCACGTATGCCTCTATTGTGGTGCATGCCCTGATGGCTATCGCAATTAGCCGCAGCAATACCAGTGCCCGCCCCAAAGGCTATGCCGTTTCCGGGCAAAGCACTAACAGCACCTGGGCCAGCCGCAACATGGTGTTTCTGGGAGTGGTTTTGCTCGTTTACATTATCGTACACTTGAGCAATTTCTGGTACGTGCTCAAGTTCGGTGATGTACCGGTTTACGTGACCGAAAGCGGCAAACACGTAAAAGACCTTTATAACGTAGTCATTCCGGCCTTCCAGCAACCTTGGCTGGTGGCGTTGTATGTAGCTGGCATGCTGGCCTTGTCTTACCACATGGTGCACGGTTTTCAAAGCGGTTTTCAAACCGTTGGGGCTAACCATCCCAAATACACGCCGCTGATCAAACAGCTCGGCACCCTGGTTTTTGCCATTTTGATTCCCCTGGGTTTTGCCGCAGTACCAGTGGCGGTTTACTTTCTTAAATGATTCCCTAATGGCTTCGTCTTCGTCTTCGTCTATGGCTTCGGCTTCGCAAAAACTGGACGCCCGCATCCCTGAAGGTCCTTTGGACGAGAAATGGACGCGCTACCGGTCTACCCTTCCGCTCGTGAGCCCCAACAACAAGCGAAAGTTGGACATTATCGTGGTGGGAACCGGGTTGGCTGGGGCAGCAGCAGCAGCGTCGCTCGGCGAACTGGGTTATAACGTCAAAGCCTTTTGTTTCCAGGACAGTCCGCGCCGAGCCCACTCTATTGCCGCTCAAGGAGGCATTAATGCGGCCAAGAACTACCAGAACGATGGCGATTCCGTTTATCGCCTTTTTTATGATACCGTCAAGGGGGGCGATTACCGTTCCCGCGAGGCCAACGTGTACCGTTTAGCAGAAGCGAGCACAGCCATCATTGACCAATGCGTGGCACAGGGTGTGCCCTTTGCCCGCGAGTATGGAGGCTTGTTGGCCAACCGCTCTTTCGGCGGGGTGCAGGTTTCCCGCACCTTTTACGCCCGCGGCCAGACGGGGCAGCAATTGCTGCTGGGCGCATACCAGTCCTTGAGTAAAGAAATTGCCCACGGCCGCGTCAAGATGTACAACCGGCACGAGATGCTGGATGTGGTCATTGTTGACGGCAAAGCCCGGGGCATCATCGCCCGCGACCTGGTCACGGGCAAGCTGGAGCGCCATGGTGCCCATGCGGTGGTCATGGCTACGGGTGGCTACAGCAACGTGTTCTTTCTGAGCACCAACGCCATGGGAAGCAACGTGACTGCTTCCTGGAAAGCCTACAAGCGCGGCGCGTTTTTCGCCAATCCTTGCTTTACCCAAATTCACCCTACCTGCATCCCGGTCAAAGGGGAACACCAGAGCAAGCTCACCCTTATGAGTGAAAGTTTGCGCAACGATGGAAGGGTCTGGGTACCGCTGCACCGCGAAGACGCCAAGAAAATTGCCACCGGCGCTTTAAAGCCCGCCGATTTGCCGGACGACCGGCGCGATTACTTCCTCGAGCGCATGTATCCTACTTTTGGTAACCTGGTGCCTCGCGACGTGGCTTCCAGGGCGGCCAAGTTGGTCTGCGACGATGGGCGAGGGGTTAACGAAACCGGGCAGGCAGTGTTTCTGGACTTTCGGGATGCGATTCAGCAAATGGGCGAGGGCGTCATTCGCGAGCGGTACGGCAACCTTTTCGACATGTACGAAAAGATCACGGCCCAGAACCCGTACAAGACGCCCATGCAGATTTTCCCCGCGGTTCACTACACCATGGGCGGAACCTGGGTGGACTATAATTTGATGACCACCATTCCGGGCTTGTTCGCGCTGGGGGAATGCAATTTCTCGGACCACGGGGCCAACAGGCTTGGGGCTTCTGCGCTGATGCAGGGGCTTGCTGACGGGTATTTCGTGATTCCTTACACCATCGGCACCTTCCTGAGCCATGAAATCCGGACCCCGAAAATTGACACCAACCTGCCGGAGTTTGAGCAAAGCGAGCGCGAAGTTCGCGAAACGCTCCAGCGTTTTCTGTCCATGAAGGGCAACCAAACCGTGGACAGCCTTCACCGGAAGCTCGGCCTGATTATTTGGGATTACTGCGGCATGGCTCGCAATGAAACCGGGCTTCGCAAGGCGCTGGAATTGATTGCAGAAGTGCGTCAGCAATTCTGGAGTGATCTCTATGTTCCCGGCAGCGCAGACGAATTCAATCCCGAGTTGGAAAAGGCTATGCGCGTGGCCGATTTCATTGAGCTGGGCGAGTTGATGATTCTGGATGCACTCAACCGCAACGAAAGTTGTGGTGGCCACTACCGCGAAGAGTATTCAGAGAATGGCGAGGCCAAGCGCGATGACCAGAACTATGCTTATGTTTCTGCCTGGGAGTATACCGGAGAGCGGTCTGCCCCTAACCTGAACCAGGAAGCCCTCGTTTACGAAAACGTTGAACTCAAAACCCGTTCTTACGTTTAACTGGCACAAACCGATTCCCGCATGAACCTCACGCTCAAGGTCTGGAGACAGAAAAACAATGCCGCAAAGGGCGGCTTTGAAACGTATTCGCTCAGCGGAGTCAGTGCCGACAGTTCCTTTTTGGAAATGATGGACTTGCTCAATGATCAATTGCTTCACGAGAAAAAAGAGCCGGTGGCCTTTGATCACGATTGCCGCGAGGGCATTTGCGGCATGTGCAGCATGTACATTAATGGACACCCCCACGGTCCGGACCAGACCACTACCTGCCAGTTGCACATGCGGAGTTTCCACGACGGGCAGACCATCACGATAGAACCCTGGCGCGCTAAAGCCTTTCCGGTTGTTCGGGATTTGGTGGTTGACCGCGCTGCTTTTGACCGCATTATTCAGGCTGGCGGCTACATTTCGGTGAGCACCGGTCAGGCACAAGATGCCAACGCCATTCCCATTCCCAAGCCGCAAGCCGACGAAGCTATGGAAGCCGCCGCCTGCATCGGCTGTGGGGCATGTGTGGCTGCGTGCAAGAACGCTTCGGCGATGTTGTTCGTCGGGGCCAAAGTCAGCCACCTGGGCTTGTTGCCTCAGGGCCGTCCGGAGGCCGCACTGCGCGTAGAGGCCATGGTGGCCCAAATGGATGCTGAAGGCTTCGGGGCCTGCACCAATACGGGAGCCTGTTCAGCGGAATGCCCCAAGGAAATCCCGCAGTCGGTCATTGCCATGCTAAACCGGGAGTTTCTGCTGGCCAGCGTCAGTTCCCGGCAATAATTGCCTGGATTTCGCCGTATTCGGGGGGGGGAAGGTGCGGCTGCGGCCGGAGATCCCTTCTTCTTTCGTAGTTTCGACGTGACGCGGGCATGAAATATCCTTCCCTCTATTTTCGCTTCCTTTTGCCGTTCGTGCTGGTCATGTCAGGCCACCAGGTTTGGGCAACGCATAACCGCGCGGGTGAGATCTGTTACCGCTACATATCGGGCACCACCTTTGAGTTTACTCTCATTACCTACACCTTCCCCGATTCTCCGGCAGACCGCGACAGCCTCACGATGGTTTTTGACGCCCGCGACCCGGTAGGCACCGAGAAAACCATCGGCCGAACCTTTCAGACCGTGCTGGTGCCCGGCGTGCTCAAGCGCAATGAGTATACCACGCAGTACACCTTTCCCGGTCCTGACGTATATGTCATTTATATGGAAGACCCCAACCGCGTGGAAGGGGTCTGCAACATGGATGGGTCGGTCAATGTGCCCTTCTACCTGGAAGACACACTGAACCTCGTCAACCCAATTTTACTGGGTTACAACAGTTCGCCGATGTTGCTTTATCCACCCATTGATTTTGCCGAAGTGGGCAAAGTGTTCATCCACAACCCCAATGCTTTTGACCCCGACGGCGACAGTCTGCACTACAGCTTGATTCCTCCGAAACAGGCCCCGGGTATCGACGTGCCGGGTTATGAGTATCCCAACGCTTACGATGCCTGCGGTGCCAGCCTTAGCATTGATTCGCGTACGGGTGAATTGGTTTGGGACTCGCCCTGCCAAGAGTGCATCTACAACGTGGCCATCCTGATCCGGGAGTTTCGGGGAGGGCGATGGATTGGTTCCAAAATTCGGGACCTTCAGATTTTTGTCGAAAACACCGACAACAACCCGCCGGAAATTGCCGAAGTTGAAGACACCTGTATCGTTGCGGGGGAATGGCTTCAACGGCTCATCACCGCTACGGATATTGACAACGACGTGGTTGAGCTCTCCGCTACAGGGGGACCGTTTGAAGTGACCAGCAACCCGGCAGAATTCACAGAGACCTTTGGCACCGGCACTGTAGCCCAGCTCTTTACCTGGCAAACGGATTGTTCTCACATTCGCAAGAATTTTTACCAGGTAGTTTTCAGGGCCACCGATGATTTTAGTATCGGGCCGCTGGACATTCCGCTGACTGACCTGGAAAGCTGGCTGATCACCATCGTGGCGCCTGCCCCGGAAGATTTGACGGCGACTCCGGTCGGCAATCGGATTAATCTGGCCTGGGACAGCTTATATTCCTGTTACGATTCCCCCAATTTTCAAGGGTTTTCCATTTGGCGCAAGCTCGGATGCGATTCTGATTTTGTCTTTGACAATTGCCAGCGCGGCCTGGAAGGAACAGACTTTGTCCAGATTGCTTTTGTAGAATCTGCCCATCGCTACACGGATTTTGACGTCACCCGCGGACCGGTGTATTCCTACCGCATCGTGGCGGAGTTTGCCGAGTCTCCTGCGGGCAGTCCTGCGTTGTTTAACGAGGTTGGCAGCCGGCCTTCTGATGCTGCCTGTACCGAACTGCGCCGCGACCTGCCAGTTATGACCAATGCCAGCGTGGAGGTTACCGATGAAACGGGCGGCGAGGTTTTCGTGGCTTGGGTTACGCCCGATCCGGATGATCTGGATACTATTGCCAATCCCGGACCCTATCGCTATGAGCTCATTCGGAGTCCGGGCTTTAGCATAACAGATCCTATTATCCTGGCGGATTACCCCAGCCCGAATTTTGCGGGATTCACCGACACTTCCTTTTTGGATACCGGCCTGAATACCGTAGACGGGCCTTATTCTTATGACGTCAGATTTTACGCCAGCGATTTCCTGGGCGGAGAAGTCTTTATTGGCGAGGCCACTGCTGCGTCTACGGTTTACCTCAACGTGGGCTTTGCCGACAATGCGCTCCTGTTGACTTGGGATTTCAACGTGCCCTGGTCCAATTTTGAGTATGAAGTGTACCGCGAAGAGCCCACAGGCTCCGGCAACTTTACCTTGTTAGACACCACCACTGTTGCCGCTTACACCGATGATAGCTTATCCAATGGTTCGGAGTACTGCTACTACATTCGGGCGCTGGGCACATACGGATCGGAGTCACTGCCGGACAGCCTGATCAACTTGTCGCAACGCGCTTGTGGCATTCCGCAGGACACCGCAGCTCCATGTCCTCCTTTTTTGGTGGTTGACAACATCTGCTCCAGACCTGGACAACTGTTCGACCCCAATAACCTGACCAATGATTTGACCTGGAACAACCCCAATTTTGTTTGCGCGGATGACGTGCTACAGTACCAGGTTTACTACGGTTTGCCGGGAGAGTCATTGACCTTGTTGGAAACGGTTTTCGGTGCTTTTGACACCACCTTCACGCACAGCAACCTGAGCACCCTGGCTGGCTGCTATGCGGTCACAGCCATCGATTCGGTGGGCAACGAGAGTGGATTCAGCAACATTGTTTGCGTAGACAATTGCCCCAATTTCGAACTGCCAAACGCATTTACTCCCAATGGCGACGGCGCCAACGACCTGTTTACGCCCTTTTTGCCTTACCGCTTCATCGAAAGCATAGACATTCTGATCTTTAACAAATGGGGTGGATTGGTCTACCAAACCAGCGACCCGCAGATCAATTGGGACGGCACGCATCAGGGAACCGGGCAGCCGCTCGCAGAAGGTGTTTACCACTATGTCTGTACGGTGATCGAGATCCGGGCGGACGGCAGTACTGCCCAGCCACAGCCTTTGGAGGGATTTATCCACCTGATCCGCGGCAACGGCAATTCCAACCCTTAAACCATGTTTACCGGCATCATTGAATCGCTGGGGAAGGTGACCGAAATCCTTCACGACGCACAGAACATTCACCTGACGGTCCACTCCGATTTAGCGGGGCACCTGCGCATTGACCAGAGTGTAGCGCACAACGGCGTTTGCCTCACCGTGGTCAAGGTAGCTGGCGATACGCACACGGTCACTGCCATTCACGAGACGCTGCAACGTTCGGCCTTAGGTTCTCTGGAGCCAGGCGATACGGTTAATCTTGAGCGTGCCATGCAGTTTGGGGCGCGTCTGGATGGCCATCTGGTGCAGGGTCATGTAGATACAACCGCCGTAGTCACCGATGTGCGCGAGGAGGGGGGAAGCTGGTTGTTTCGCTTTCACTACCGTCCGGACGGCGTCAACGTTTTGGTGCCTAAAGGCTCTATTTGTATTGACGGGGTAAGCCTGACGTTGGTCGAAGCGGGCGAAAAGGATTTCAGCGTGGCCATAATCCCTTATACATACGAGCACACCCGTTTTCGCTTGTACAGCCCAGGTGATTCTGTCAATTTGGAATTTGACCTCATCGGCAAGTACGTGCAACGGTTGGTGCAAGGGTATCGATAAGGAAAGGTATCGATAAGAAAAGGTATTGTCAATTCAAGCCAGCCGCTAAGCCGAGCCAGCTACTGCCAATTCAAGCCAGCCGTCCCAGCGCCGTTTCGGGTTCGCGGTCTACCGCGCCAGGTACATTTTGCCAAATCCGCTCTCGAACCACTTGTCGGCGCCCGTTCCGTAATGTTCCATACGGTTGCCATTCAGGCGGGCCACCACCCGGTAGAGGTACAGACCATTGCCCACTGCATCACCGTATTCGTCCGTACCATCCCAAGTGAACTCCGTTTTGTTTACCCCAATCCGGATGTTCCCCAGTTCGCTGCGCTGGATTTCCCGAATGATCCGGCCGCTCACGGTCATGATCTGAATCTTGAAGTATTCAGGCAATTCAGAACCTGTTAGGGTAAAGACAAAGTGTGTCTTGGTGGTGAAGGGGTTGGGGTAGTTCAGCACGTTGCTGACCATGGGTTTGTTGATCACCTCAAAACTTATGCGGTAATCCAGTTCGCCGGCAGTGTTGTCACTGACGTCCTTGCCGCGAATAATTAACGTATAGGTTCCGTCTTGCTCCAAGGTTGGCTTAAGGGCTATCTCTGCACGGTTTCCCGAACCCGGGGTTAGCGAAGCCGGGGCCGGGGTAAAGAGCAAGATCGGATCGTTGTAGTGGATGCGTTGTTCGCTTCCATCGGGATGCACCAGGCGCAGCGCCATGTGGGTGGTGTCGTCCAGGGCAAGAATCGGGTTCTCGTCCGTCAGGCGAATGAGGACTTCCGGCTTTGCGGACACCAGATCACCATCCAGAATGCGCGCTCCGTCAAAGGTCACATCCAGGAAGGGATTGATTTCATCGCCGGTTACGTGGAAGCGCAGGATCCCCAGGTTGTTGAATTGGTATTGCTCGGGTTGGTCCTTGTCAGGATTGATTTCGATGAACAGCAAGTTGCTGCCCGCTGGAAAGTCTGCCGTATTAAAACTTATTTTATGGATTTGGCGTTCCCCGTTAAGCAGCGAATCCTGGCGCTCATAGGCAATGGGATGGCGGTTGTTGCTCTGGTCAATAACCTCAAATCGGACCAGGAGACTATCCATGTTCCAATCGCTGATGTTGTCAGAGGCAATCTGTAACTCCAGCGTTTCCCCTTGAAAAAGACTGTCTTTGTTCAGCGTGAAAGCAGCATTGGGGTTCAACGCCGCCTCCGGTACAGGTTGATAAACTACCCGCCAGTAAGCTAACTGGGTTGGAGTGCGCAAGGAGTCGTCGCGGGTGTTCAAACTTAAGCGCAAATAAGGCCAGGCAACCGGGTCAATCCAGGCCAGTGCTGTATCAGAACTGTGGACGCCTGCTGCCAGCACGGATTCTACCCCGGCCGGATTAATCCCGATAACGCTCACGGTCTGCTCGTCTGTAGGAACATCGTCCACGCTGCTGCTGCGCCATACTAACCGGTTCCACGTAGCAGCCGGGCCAATGGGGGGTGTGGTAAAAACACCTTCCACCCAAAAGCCAGGGATGTTGAACGATGCGTTGATCAGCTCCGTCTGGGTAGCACCAAAAACCTCTTCAGCAACTTCCGGAAAGCCTCGCCGCCCAAAGAAGGCATAGGGCGGCCGGTAAGCAAGCGTATCGAAGCCCAGAACGGCTTCCGCTCCGTAAAACTGGAAGGCATCCATAAGGGTCAGACTGTCCGAACCCCAGGCGTATTTTTCAGTGGCGAAGGTGGTGTAACTCGGCTCAACGGTAGTAGTATAGGCCCCCACGTAATAACCATCCGGAACCGTATCCATCAACAACCGGAACAATGCCTCTCGTTCGGTCGCCAGATTGGTGCGGTATTGAAGAAAGTTTTGCGTTGGCAGTCCAGCGCAATAGTAGTCGCCATACCGGCCTACTCCTGCGCCAGTATTGTAACTGAACCAGGGAATCCCATTGGCTGGATTGAACACAAATACTACAAAGCCTTCATTGGCACAAGAGCCAAAGGCCTGCTGGTTGTTGTCCAGGTAGGAGATGACTTGGAACCATTGCGTACCCCCGGTCTGGAAATCAAGTACGCGCACGTTGTTCACAAACCGGAAGACCCGATCGGGATCCAGCCGTATATTGTTGAACCGATCATTGAGGTATTGGTAGTAGTGGCTCTGGTTCCATCCTGGCTCATAGTCGGGAAGGTAAACAAAGCTGTGCTGGCGCCAGCTCAGGTCATTGTCATAGAGCGTGTCCTGGCTGATCCGCCAGTAATACACGGTGGAATCCAACCAGGGTAGCGGCGGGTTTTCCCATTGTACCACGCCACCGCTTCTAACCACCCGCTGTTCAGCCAGCAAGGGGCTGTTGTACAATTCGGTGGTGTCCATCTGGAAGACATACTGCCGCTCGGGAGCGAAAGCATTAGCCGTAGAGGCTTTGACCGCGTCTACGGGATCCGCTACAATGGCGTAATCGTAGGGCCAAATGGGGATAGCGTCTTCGGAGCTCACGAGCACAGGCAAGCCAAGAATGTTGTTAAACTCATCCAACTCAGCAATTTCGCCTTGGGCATCAACCCGTATTTCTAAGTTGTTAAGGCCAGCGCCTTTCAGCGGATCAGTGGCAAAGCGGAAGATGACCGTATCCCGGTAGAGCGAAGCCGGTATGCGCTTGACCAGCTCCGTGCTGCTCCCATCTGGGAAACTGCGGCGGGCGGTTACAAAATAGGCAGAGTCAATGGCCATACCCAGGTTGAAGACTTGTACCTGCACATCAAAGCTGTCTGAGGCCACCGACAACAGTTCCGGAGAAAAATTTACGTAAGAAGCTTCAATGGCGTAGTCCGGTTTATCGTGGGTATTTAACCGGATGGCCGGGTCACCATGCATGGTGGTATGTTCCATCGCCAGGCGCGTAACTGCGCCTGCGCCATCTTCCAGGCTGGCAATGCTGTTCCGAATGGCCGCGGCCATCGGCTGGTTGTACGACGCTCCGGTAATTTGGCGGTACAGCACTCGGGCAAAGCCGTGAAGCCCGGTGGCAAAAGAGAACGTGGACGCCGCAACAAACGCAACGGTTCCCTTGTCTTCGCCCAGCACGTAGAGTTCGCTCAAGCTGACCGTGGTTTGGTGCATTTGCCCGGTGACACAACCATTGCTAAACAGCACCGGGAATTTTCCCTCTATGGGAAATTCCATAGGATCTCCTATGTTATAATCAAAAGTGTTGATGGAGCTATGCCCAAAAAAGGTCATGAGCGAAACACCGGCCTGCAACAGCGAATCAATTTTTTCTTTTGGCGGCGAGGTGATCGGGTCCGTACTGGTTTTGTAGAAAGACGTGACCTTTCCCCCGTAAAGGGTGTCTTCGATCATGTCGCCGTATTCCTCCAGGTAACCGCGAAAAGAGCTCTGCTCCAACGCGCTGATGCCCCCCCCGAAATGCAGGATGTTCTTCATCCAGAGCTTGTTGGCCACTGTTTGCACGGGGTCCTGCTGGCGAGCGTCAAACTCGATCATTTTCTCGTAGTAGATCCGCACATCATCCGCATCCCGTGCGCCGAGACGGCCTATGTTCAGCACGGGGGCAATTTTTCCGCGCCGCGAAGCCAGAAGCAGGTCCGATCCGGGATGGCCCCAGGTAGGAATGAACGTCAGGTTGTAACTCGTGGTGTTGTTTCGGTAGTCGTTGTAGACGCGGCCGTGGCCTACCAAAAACAGGTTTTCAGCCGGCGTTTCAAATTGCTCGGTAATGAAATGCGCAAACTGGCGAATGGCCATTGGGTGCTTGCGAATGCCGTATCCAAATTGATCGTATACCTCGTTAATGTCAACCGTAATAGCACGCCAATTGCCACCGGCTGGAGAAGCCCGGTGCTCCCGGTACATGTCCACCCAATCTATCGAATCGGCACTGCGGCGCAGCAAAGGGTGCACCAGCATAACAAAGTTGCCCTGCTTGGCCGGATCGCTGAAATCCGTAAACTGCACAGGCTTAAACGTCAGGTAGTTGAGGATTACACTCGTCGAGGCGCTGTGCAGGTAGAGTTGAGCACCTGCAGCCTCATAGTTTAATCGGAAGAACACCGAATCACCCGAGCGAATGCCCAGTATCCGCTTATTGTTGGTCAGGTCGTACAGGATCGGATCCAGGCTGCTGGTGGAGAAGCCCTTGATGCCGATAACACGGTCACCCGCTGGTTCATCGTTAACTTGAAAGAATGCACGGGTCAGTCCAGTGAGAATCGGCTGGCGGGCATAGTCGCAGCGGATTAAGGAAAGGCGCTGCCGGTCGTTGATGCCAGTGCCCGCAGCGGTTACCACGATGCTGTTAGAAGCAGTCAAGCCGGGCACAGCAAAATCGTAGCGGCGCACGGAGTATCCGCCGTAAACATCGTCTGCTATCGAAGCGCTGTTCACACTCAATTGTGTGCGGTGCACATCAATGCCCGTGGCTGCCAGCACCACCTTCATGCGCGCAACTGCTGCCAGGGGTGCGTAAACATCCGGGGTGGCCAAAGTCCGGGTGGCCGTAGTTTTGTTAAAGGCCGCTTCGGTAAAACCCTCGCCATCCGTATACTGGCTGCTGAATACGGAGGAAAGATCCCCGCCGCTGTTGAACTGGCTTAATACTTTAAAGAAGTTTTTCGCGGTAAAAGTGATCCAGGCATCAGCGTTTGGCGCTCCGGTCAGGTCGTTAACTACGGCCTCTAAACGCCGGTTGGCCGTAGATGAATTCCAAGTCAGAAAATAAGCCGCGGAGTCGTTGAACAAGCTGAACTCCTGGTGGAGCATCAGCGAAGCCGAAGCATATAAAAGGGTATCGAAGCCGCCATCGTTAGTATTGCCCAAAAATTCCAGGTAATCGCCGTTGTGGAAGAACCCGTCCGCTTCGCCTTGCACATGCACGTACTGCTCCTGCCCGTCGTGAAAAAGCTGCAAGCTCCGCGGGTCAATTGCTGCCAAGTCAAAACCAGCCGGACCCAGCACCGAAGCCAATTCCGAACTGTCTAAACGCACTAAGCCTTCGTCTTTGACGTAAAGCTTGAAGTAAGCTTGATCGGTTCGGATCCACTCGTTCCCATAAACCTGGGCCGAAAGGGAACGAATGAAAGGAAGCAAACACAAGACCAGGAGTAAACGCTTCATCATTTAGCGTCAGTTTGAGTGGACTTTGCTTCGCTGCGTTTGTTGATGTCCAGCATCAGCGAGAAGATGTTGGAATAGAGCAGTTGATCGCGGTTTCCCAGGTTGGTATATGCGTAGTCCAACTGCACCCCTTTAAAGCGGATTCCCAGTCCCAGGTTGGGTTGAACGAGGTAGCGCTTTTCCAGATCTTCGTCAGAGGTGGCCTGTTGAATGTTGCCGATGCCCGCCCTCAGGAAAATGAAGTCTGAATAATCCACCTCAAGGCCCATGTGGGGATCCAGCGATATGGGGTCGGCAGAAACCAGCGTATTGCGGCGGCCGTCTGTGGTCGCGTCCACATCCACTTCGGCCAGTAACCCAAACTTATCGGAGATGTCCCAGTCGTAACCTACCCCCAAAACAATGCGAGGCGCGGTTATCTCGTAACTGCTTTCGGGAATGACGTTGCCTGTGTTCTGCAGCACTTCTTTTTCCTCCTCCGTAAACGAAAACGACCATGCGTTGAACGTGGTCGTGATGTCGCGCCCTGTCAGGCCAAAGCGCCAGTTGCCCCGGGCGTATTGCATGCCCAAATCCAGACCAAAGCCCCAGGCTTGGGCAAAGCTCCCAGCGTTGCGATAGATGATCTTAGCCGAGCCGCCAATCCGCAGCCCTTCGACCTTCATCTTTTGCGCGTAACTCAGCAGGAAGGCGTAATCGGCCACCGAAAAGGACGTGATGTTGTCGTAATTGATGCTGCCGTCCGGCTCAAACAAAAACAAGGTGTTGGGAATGTCGTCCACCCCGAAACGGATCATGGAAATACCCAAATAGCGGTCGCCGCCCTTAACCGGGATGGCCACCGCTGCGTAGTCGTACTTGGCAATGCCGGCGAAATATTCGGAGTGCATGGCGCCAATCTGGACATCGCTCGACACTCCGGCCAGACCCGCCGGGTTCCAATAAGCCGCAGTTACGTCACCAATCACTGCCGAGGTAGCTCCGGACATGGCCAGCGAGCGCGCGCCAATGCCAATGTTGAGGAACTCGTTGCTGTACTTGCGCACTTGCGCCGAAGCCGTCAAAGCCATTCCCCCGAACAAAACCAGCAGAAACAACCGCAACGGCAGAGTAGAAAGACGCATAGAGGGGTTATGTGGGTCTGAGCTCGTCAAAAATGGTTAACGCATCGCCGTTCAAAAGAAGTTCCGTGCGCTCGATAGTTTCCAGCAGCAGCAATTCATCTTCGGCCGCAATCACCGACTGGCCGACCTTTTGGTTCAACACATTCAACGCGTACAGCATCATGTCATTGCCCGGGTAACGGTACAGGAAGCGATCCTTGCAAAAATACCGGACACGCTGATAAACCGCCTGCGGACGCTGGACAATTCCGTTTTGTTGAAAAAAACTGACCACAACCGCTTCTTCCACCTGCTCCAGGGCCGCATAAAAGCACTCCATGGAATTCGGGTCGCGCTTAATGATAACCCGGTCCAGCATCAATTCCAGCAAGACGTGAGCAAAAACCGGAATTCGCGACGGGATGCTCACGTAAGTGTGTAGCAAAAGCCATTGCTTAATCTGTTCCACATTTCGGTGAAAAAACTCCGACGTATGAAAGGCCCCATCCACTTCCAGATGCCGCAAAATGCCCCTGTTGAGCTGGGTAAAGTTATCGTTTTCCGAATCCTGCAGCTCTTCGGGCAAAAAGCGAATTTTGCGCGGTTCCAACTCCCTTAGCAGGTCCGGGAGGATCAGCCCCAGCACGTAGTAGGGCCGGTCCTCCGGGTATTCGCAATAATAGTGGCTCAGGTAGTTCAAAACTGTTGTGGAAAGATAATAATTTTTTATTTCGGGCGAAGGGGACCAGTTCGCCCTGCGACGTTCCGGCATACTTCGCCGTTAAATCGGCTACCCGACAAGCAAAAGACGGATGACTGCAAAGCTACATACGTACAGAGCGGGCCAGAGGTTCACTCGTCCGGCTATCTTTGTGCCCATTATGGCCAAAAATAGCGGTGAAAACAGTGGGACGCACCTTAAAACCACAACCCTAATCGACGAATTGCGCTGGCGAGGCCTGTTGCACGACATCATGCCCGGCACGGAAGAGACCTTAGAAAAAGGCCCCGTAACGGCATACATCGGCTTTGACCCAACCGCAGACTCCCTGCACGTGGGGCATTTTGTACCAGTCGTGATCCTGGGTCACCTTCAGCGCCGGGGGCACAAGGTGCTGGCCATCATTGGCGGAGCGACCGGCATGATCGGCGACCCATCCGGCAAATCAGATGAGCGAAACTTGCTGGACGAAACCACTCTTCGCCACAATGAAAAGGCTATTGGTACCCAGCTCGGCCGCTTTTTGGACTTTTCCGGAGTCAACGCCGCAGAAGTGCTCAACAACTACGATTGGTTCAAGGACATGGGCTACCTGGCCTTTATCCGGGACGTGGGTAAACACATCTCCATCAACTACATGTTGGCTAAAGAATCGGTCAAAAAACGCCTGGAGACAGGCATTTCGTTCACCGAATTCACCTACCAACTGGCTCAGGGCTATGACTTTTTGCACCTCTACGAAACCCGCGGGTGCACCTTGCAGGCCGGCGGCTCTGACCAGTGGGGCAACATCACCACGGGCACCGAACTCATCAGGCGCAAACTCAGCGGCGAAGCGTACGCCATGACCTTTCCCCTGATTACCAAGGCAGACGGCAAAAAGTTTGGCAAAAGCGAGCAGGGCAATGTCTGGCTTGACCGCAAGCGCACCTCGCCGTACCGTTTTTACCAGTTTTGGCTTAACACTTCTGACGACGACGCGCTGCGCTACTTGCGCATTTTTACCTACCTGGAGCCGGAAACCATCCTGGCCATTGAAGCAGAGCACGCCAGCGCACCAGAGCGGCGCTTGGCCCAAACTCGCCTTGCCGAAGACCTGACCCGCCGGGTACACGGTACCGAAGACCTGGCCACCGCCCAGGCAGCTTCTCGTATTCTGTTCGGTCAAAGCACGGCAGAAGAATTGGCGCTCCTGGACGCCGAAACCTTTGACGACGTATTTGAAGGCGTGCCTCGTTTTAGCGTGTCGCGGCAGCTGCTTAATGCAGGCCTGAATGTGGTTGACCTGCTGGCCAGTAGCGCAGTCTTGCCTTCGCGCGGGGAGATTCGCCGGGCCTTGAAAGAGAATTCACTGTCGCTCAACAAGGTAAAAGGCCTGGCCGAAGACCATGTGCTCACCGCCGCCGACCTGCTCAACGACCGCTTCTTGCTTTTTCAACGCGGCAAAAAACAGTATTACGTCGTAGTGGCGGAGTAAGGTCCCGGCTTGAGTTTCAGGGCAAAACCAGCTTCTGCGTATCCCGGATTTCCCCGTTTTCGCTGATGATCTGCAGCACATAAACGCCCGGCGGCAAGCCGTCTCGTGTCAGGTCGAATTGCCCCGGTGCCCCTGGCAACTGCATTTTGACCTCCTGGCCCTGCAGGTTCATCCAGCGCAAACTCAGGCTCTCGCCACTCAAACTGATGTACTGCGCGGTCCCCGTGCCCAGCAGTGGGTTCGGGCTCAGGATCAGCTGTCCGGGTTCAAACTGCCGATAATCCAAGCGGATGGCCTCCGAAACCACCGTGCCGCTTGAAGCGTAAATGCGGTACCAGTAGGTGCGCCGGCCTGAATCGTGCTCCCGGTCGTTGTAGTCATAAGGCGAATTGGTATCGTTGCTGCCACACAGCCCAAAGACGGTACTTAGCGTCTCAAACGCCAGGCTGTCTTCACTTCGCTGTACCTCCATGTTCAGGCAACTCAACCCCTGCGGAATAAACCAGTTCAACTGCACCGCGTCTCCTACTTGCTGCACGCGAAAGCCTTCAATGATTGGACTTTGGGCGAAGGAAGGGTGGGCGAGAAGCAACGCAGCCAAAAACAAGAGAAATCTGTCCATAAGTTCTTGCGGTCATTAACCGATTAACGGCAAAAAAGCGGTTGGTGGTTCCCTCAAAGTAGATAAAACACCAGTATGTTGAGGATTGTTCCATCAACTTGACTTGTCTTTGACCTTGTTCACAAGGCCAATGTCCAAAAAGGGACGCACGCCTTACGGAGCATCCTGCCTATTTTAACGCTTCGGCTTTGACGAGTTTGCTTTAGAAGTTCCCCTTTTGAAAAGTTAAGCCACCCATGACCTATTCCCCCACCCCCAATTACATCGCCGGAAAGTCCGTCCCGGCCTCTGGCTCCCGTTCGCTGGACATCATTTCCCCCTTGGACGGCACGCTGCTCTCCACGGTCGGCATGTCCACGGCGGCTGATCTGGACGCGGCCGTTAAGGCTGCGAAAGCAGCCTTCCCCGGTTGGAGCAAAACCCCGATCAAAGAGCGGGTGCAGGTGTTTTTCCGCTACAAAACCTTGCTGGAGAAAAACCTGCCCGAGCTGGCCGAATTGATCAGCCGGGAAAACGGCAAAACGCATGGCGAGTCGGTAGCGGAAATTGAGAAGAGCATTGAGCTGACAGAATTTGCTACTTCACTGCCGCAGTTGGTTACGGGCGAATTGCTGGAGGTCAGCCGCGGCGTTGAGTGCAGGACCGAGCATGTTCCGTTGGGCGTGGTGGCCTCCGTTGTGCCGTTTAATTTTCCGTCGATGGTGCCGAATTGGACCATCCCAAACGCCATTGCGCTGGGCAATTGCATGATCATGAAGCCGTCTGAAAAGGTGCCAATGAGTTGCAGTCGATTGGCGGAATTGCTCCGTGAAGCCGGTTTGCCGGATGGGGTCTTCAACATCGTCAACGGCGACGTGGAAATAGTAGAGGCCATTTGCGATCACCCGGACATTCAGGCGGTGTCGTTTGTGGGCTCTACTAAGGTAGCCAAAATCGTGTACCAGCGAGCCACACAACATTACAAACGCTGTTTGGCTTTGGGTGGTGCCAAAAACCACTTGATGGTGTTGCCCGACGCCATTCCCGACATGACGGCGCAAAACGTAGCCGCGTCTATGTCCGGTTGCGCGGGCCAGCGCTGCATGGCCGCATCCGCCATGATCGGCGTGGGCAATGTGGACGCGATCATCGAAAAAATCTGCGAAGAGGCCAGAAAAATTGTGCCTGGAGTTAATCTGGGTGCCGTGATTAATCGGGAATCCAAAGAGCGCATCGAGCGCTACATCGGTGAGGCCGAGCGCGATGGTGCCAAGGTGCTTGTGGACGGGCGCAATGCATCCGTGGCGGGCAAGGAGAAAGGCACTTATGTTGGCCCTACCGTCATAGATTTTGTTACGCCAGCCATGAGTGTGGCCCGCGAAGAAATTTTCGGACCTGTCATTTCCATTATGCGCACCAATACAGTTGACGAAGCGCTGGCCATCGAGAACGCCAATCCCTACGGCAATGCGGCCAGCGTGTTTACCCAAAACGGAGGAATGGCCCGCTACATCATCGACAGGGCCAGTGCGGGCATGATCGGCGTCAACGTGGGTGTGCCGGTTCCGCGCGAGCCTTTCTCTTTCGGCGGGTGGAACGAAAGCAAATTCGGCGTCGGCGACATCACCGGTAAAAGCTCCATCGAATTTTGGACCAAGCTCAAAAAAAGTACGGTCAAATGGAATCCGGAGGCAGGGGCGAATTGGATGAGTTGAACGAGCGTGCTGATGCTTCCAGGACTTTAGGCTAGTTGCCACACCACAACATATTATTAGTTATGAAAACAGTAACTTCTTCTACGGCACAACAAATCATCCAGGATAACCTGGATTACACCTTGTTTTCGTGGAGCAAGCAAAAAGGCATTTCGCCCCTTGCCATTGAACGGGGCGAAGGGGTTTATTTGTACGATTGCGACGGCAATCGCATCATCGATTTTAGCAGTGGGTTGATGAATGTAAACATCGGGCACGGCAACCAGCGCGTTACGGAAGCAGTGGTCAGGCAAATGCAGCAGGTGGCCTATGTCACCCCGAGTTGCGTCACACAGGTTCGCGGCGAATTGGGAAAAAAATTGGCGGAGATCTGCCCCGGCGATCTGAACAAAGCTTTTTTTACGTTGTGCGGCGCCACGTCTACCGAGAACGCGATCAAACTCGCGCGTTTGTACACGGGGCGGCACAAAATTCTTAGCCGCTACCAGAGCTATCACGGGTCCAGCAACGGGGCCATGAGTGCCAGCGGCGACCCGCGCAAACTGCCCGTTGACAGCCAGCAGGCGCCCAATTTCGTCCATTTTGACCTGTCCATCGCCTACCGCTGGGAGTACGGAACTGAAAGCCACTTGCGCGAAGCGGTCAGCAGCCTGGAGCGCATCATCGCCTACGAGTCACCGTCCAACATAGCCGCAATTTTGCTCGAAGGCGAAAGTGGTTCCTCCGGTTGCCTGAAATACCCGGAAGGTTACCTCCGCGCGGTGCGTGCGCTATGCGACCAGCACGGCATTTTACTGATCATCGACGAAGTGATGAGCGGATTCGGCCGCACGGGCAAATGGTTCGGCTTTCAGCACCACGGCATTGTTCCGGACATGATTTGCATGGCGAAAGGCCTCACGTGCGGGTACCTGCCTTTCGGCTGCTTGATGGTTTCGGATCGGGTGGCGGCTAAATTCGACGATGTGGTCATGGCCATCGGGCTGACCTATTCCGCCCATCCGGTGGCTTGCGCCGCCGCGCTCGAAACCATCCACATTTACGAAGACGATGGCCTGATTGAAAATGCAGCAGCGATGGGCGCCTATATGGACAGCCGCATCGAAGCGCTCAAAGCCCTTCACCCATCTATTGGCGACTGGCGAAACACCGGGCTTTTGGGTTGTCTGGAACTGGTCAAAAACCGCCGCACCAAAGAACCCATGGCGCCATTCAACGCCAAGCCGGATGAAATGCTGGTCATGAACAAGGTGGCCGCAAAGTTGCGGGAGCTGGGTATGTACACGTTTGTACGTTGGTCGTATATTTTTATTGCGCCGCCGTTGATCATCACACGCGAGCAAATTGACGAAGGGCTGGCCATCATCAGCCAAGCGCTAAAGATTGCCGACGAGGCAGTGACAGCGTAACCCTCCTCGCATGACCCAAGCTCATTATATCCGCAATTCCGCGTTGTCTAACGAAGACCTGGCTCCGGTTTCTGCCGGGCAGCGCACCTGGACTACTTGGAATTATGCCGCCCTGTGGATCGGCATGAGTTTGTGCATTCCCACTTACATGCTGGCCTCTTCGCTGATTGACGGCGGCATGAATTGGTGGCAGGCCATCCTCACCATTTTTCTGGGCAATTCCATCGTGCTGGTTCCCATGATTTTGAACGGACACGCCGGGGCCAAATACGGCATCCCCTTCCCCGTGTTTGCCCGAGCCAGTTTTGGTACGGTTGGGGCCAACATTCCGGCCATGCTCCGCGCCATTGTGGCCTGCGGCTGGTTCGGCATCCAGACCTGGATCGGCGGCTTTGCGCTCTACCAAATGATGCGGTTATGGATTCCTGCGCTGGCAACCCTGCCGCCCATTTTTCCACCCTCCTGGACCCTCGAAACCGGACCGGCCATCTGTTTTATTGTTTTTTGGCTGATCAACATGACGGTGGTTTACCTGGGCGTGGACAGTATAAAAAAGCTTTTGGTATTTAAAGCGCTGTTTTTACCGCTCGCTGCCCTTGCGCTGTTGATGTGGGCTATTGATGCGGCCAACGGCCTCGGACCTATTTTAGCTACCCCTTCGCGCTTGAGCAGCACACCGGAGTTTTTCGCTTTTTTCTTTCCGGCGCTCACGGGCATGGTCGGTTATTGGGCTACGCTGTCGCTGAACATTCCCGACTTTACGCGTTACGCCGTCTCGCAGAAGGCACAAATCAACGGGCAAATTCTTGGGTTGCCGTCCAGTATGACTTTGTTCGCCTTCGTGGGGGTGGTGGTCACCTCCGCAACCACTATCGTGTTTGGCACCACCATTTGGGATCCGGTGGAATTGGCCGGGCGCTTTGAAAGCAAGCTTTTGGTCAGCATCGCGATGATCGCGGTGGCCCTGTCCACGCTGGCCACCAACATCGCCGCCAACATCGTCAGCCCTGCCAACGATTTCGCGCATTTGTGGCCGGCCAAAATCAACTTTCGCATCGGGGGTTACATCACCGGTGTTGTCGGCATTTTGATTTTCCCCTGGAAGCTAATCGCGGATCCCACGGGCTACATTTTCACTTGGCTGGTGGGCTATTCCAGCCTGCTCGGACCCGTCGGCGGCATCCTCATCGTAGATTATTATTGGATTCGCCACCGCGAACTGTCCCTAAGCGATTTGTATGATGCCCGGGGGCTGTATAGCTTTACAAAAGGCTTTAACACAATCGCCATTGTCGCGTTGTTCATCGGTATTTTACCCAACGTGCCAGGATTTTTAACCACCGTTGGTTGGGCTGGTCCCGGGGTTTTCCCTGTCTGGCTTAACAATTTATACGACTACGCTTGGTTCGTCGGTTTCGGGTTGAGCGGGTTCGTTTACGGCCTGTTGATGAAACGCAGCAAACCAAAACAAGCATGAGCATCCTGATTAAAAACGGCCGGATCATTACTGCCACCGACGATTACATCGCAGATGTGTTTATTTCGGGCGAAAAGATTGCGTCCATCGGGCAACAGTTGTCCATGCCCGCAGACCGTATACTCGACGCAACCGGTTTGCTCGTCATGCCCGGCGGCGTTGATCCGCACGTGCACCTGGACATGCCCTTTATGGGCACCTTCAGCAGCGACAACTACGAAACCGGCACGCGTGCAGCATTGTTCGGCGGCACCACTACCGTCATTGATTTTGTGTTGCAGACGCAGGGCAAGAGCCTTCAAAGTGCGTTAGCTGAGTGGAAGGGCCGCAGCAACGGCAACGCCCTGGGCGATTACAGCTTTCACATGGCCGTCACGGATTTCAACGAGAACACCCGCGCTGAAATTCAGGGCATGATCGAAGACGAGGGCATCACGTCGTTCAAGACCTTCATGGCCTACAAAGGCGCGCTCATGATTGACGACCGCCAGATGATCGGGCTGATGCAGGAAGTCAAAAAACACGGAGGGTTGATTAACGTGCACGCCACCAACGGCGATATGATCGACTACCTCATCGCCAAGCATCGCGCTGAGGGCAAGCTGGCACCGCTGTACCATTACCTTTCGCAACCCGAGGTCACTGAATCCGAAGCCAGTGCGCGTTTTATTGACCTGGCCCACTACACGGGTTGTCCGGGGTACATTGTGCACCTGACTTGCGAAGGGGCGCTTAACGCCGCACGAAATGCCACCCGCCGCAACCAGAACGTCTTTGTAGAAACTTGCATCCAGTATTTGCTGCTCGATGCTAGTTTGTACGAACAAAACTTTGAAGGGGCCAAATGGGTCATGAGCCCGCCGCTGCGCCAGAAGAAGGACCAGGAGGCGCTTTGGGCCGGGCTGAACCAAGGGCTGGTTCAAGTCGTGGCCACGGATCACTGCCCTTTTCGCTGGGAGCAAAAACTGATCGGCAAAGACGATTTTTCCAAGATACCCAACGGCCATCCAGCCATTGAGAACCGCATGGAATTGCTGTTCTCCGAAGGCGTGAGCAAAGGCCGAATCAGCCTGAACAAATTTGTGGAAGTGGCCAGCACAAACGCTGCGCGAATTTTCGGGCTGTTCCCGGCCAAAGGCACGCTGGCCGTGGGCAGCGATGCCGACATCCTGCTCCTGGACCCGAATGAAAAACACACAATCTCTGCGGCCACGCACCACATGAATGTTGACTACAGCGCATACGAAGGATGGGAGCTGACCGGCAAGGTCAAAACGGTGCTGTTGCGTGGTCAGGTTGCTGTTACCGACAATGCCTGCCACGTAAAAAAAGGGTACGGTCGCTTTGTTAAACGGCAAAAAGTGGCCGGTCATTTGTAAGCATTTCCCCCAACAATAGAAAACTGTATGGCCAGAATCATTAAATCCGGACTAATTCAACTTAGCCTGGCTAAGACGGAAGGCGAAGGAAGCATTGAGGAAATAAAAGAAGCGATGGTGCAGAAGCACCTGCCTTACATCGACCGGGCCGGCAAGCAGGGTGTGCAGATTTTGTGCCTCCAAGAGATCTTCAATACCCCTTATTTCTGTCCCGGTCAGGACCCGTCATGGTATGCTTCGGCAGAGGCAGTGCCGGGTCCAACCACGGAGCTTATGGCCGAGTATGCGCGCAAATACCAGATGGTCATCATCGTACCGGTTTACGAAGAAGAGCAGCCTGGTGTGTATTACAACACAGCAGCAGTGCTTGATGCCGACGGCACTTTCCTAGGCAAATACCGCAAAACGCACATTCCGCAAACGGGTGGCTTCTGGGAGAAATACTTTTTCAAGCCGGGCAACCTGGGGTACCCTGTTTTTCAAACCCAGTACGCCAAAGTGGGCGTGTACATCTGCTACGACCGCCACTTTCCGGAGGGCGCGCGCTGTCTGGGCCTGAACGGTGCTGAAATTGTGTACAACCCTTCGGCTACTACCGTGGGCCAATCGCAATACCTGTGGAAGATTGAACAACCCGCCCACGCCGTGGCCAATGCCTATTTTATGGGTTGCATCAACCGGGTTGGCACCGAGAAGCCCTGGAACCTGGGCCATTTCTACGGCACTTCGTACTTTGTCAATCCACTGGGTGAAATCATTGCCTGTGCTTCTGACACCAAAGACGAATTGCTGGTAGCTGAATTTGATCTGGACCTGATTACTGCGGTGCGCAACAAGTGGCAATTTTACCGCGACCGGCGTCCGGAGAGCTATGATGAAATTGTGGTGCTCTAGCATGAATATAACATAAATTATGTTATGCATAACATTGGTTAATATATGGATATAGTGAACAATCGTCTGAGTGCAGCGCAGTACACCGAAAACTTCGCAGACATTCATCCTCCGTTTGAAACGGTAGATGCCGCCTTGGTAGAAGCCAACCGCTGCCTGTTTTGTTACGATGCACCCTGTACTAAGTTGTGTCCCACGTCTATTGACGTGCCCAAGTTCATCAAACAGATTTCCAGCGGGAATGTCCGCGGCTCTGCGCATACGATTCTTTCAGCCAACATCATGGGCGCGGGTTGCAGCAAGGTTTGCCCGGTAGAAAAACTCTGTGAAGGGGCCTGCGTGTTCAACCTGATGCACGAGCCCCCAATCAACATCGCCCGGCTCCAGCGCTATTCCACAGAGAAGGCAATGGCTGCCCGCTGGCCGCTGTTTCAACGCAAAGCCTCCACAGGCAAACGCGTTGCGGTGGTGGGCGCAGGCCCGGCAGGTTTGAGTTGCGCGCATGTGCTGGCCCGCGAAGGCGTTGACGTAGCCATTTACGAGCGCGAACCCAAGGGTGGTGGTTTGATGACCTACGGCATCGCGGCCTACAAAGTCACTCCGGAATTCTGCGAAGAAGAAGTGCAGTACATACTTTCCATCGGGGGAATCACCATCGAGTACGGGCAAGCCCTTGGCCAGAACCTGACCCTGGAGGCGCTCCAACAGCAGTTTGATGCCGTGTACCTTGCCTTCGGGGTAGGTCAGGCGCGCCGGCTGAACATTCCCGGAGAGGAGTTGGAGGGCGTGGTTGACGCCTTGTCCTTCATTTACACGCTGCGGGCAGAGGGCTACCCCGCCGTCCCCGTAGGCGACAAAGTGGCCGTGATCGGCATGGGCATGACTGCCATTGATGCAGCCACCCAGGCTCGTCGCCTTGGCGCTTCAGAAGTCACCCTTGTTTACCGCCGCACGCAGGACGAAATGCCCTGCACGGAGTACGAACTGGACATCGCCAAGCTGGACGGTTGCCAGATCATCTGGCTGGCGGCTCCCAAAGAAGTCCAGGGTGTGAACGGCAAAGTCAACAAACTCCTTTGCGAGCGTATGAAATTGGGCGCACCCGATGCCAGCGGCCGCCGCAGCCCGGAACCCGCGGGCCAAACCTTTCTAATGGACGTGGACATGGTCATCAAAGCCGCCGGTCAGGAACCTTTCGGTACCCTGGTCAGCAATTTGTCGCTGGAAAATCGGCAGGGCCGCGTTGCCGTAGCCGACAAAGCCAGCACCAATCGAACCGGCATTTTCGCTGGCGGCGATTGCGTCAACGGTGGCCGCGAAGTCGTTGATGCCGTGCAAGCAGGCAAAGACGGCGCTGTAGCCATTTTGACCTATCTTTTCTAACGCAGGCCAACTTTTTATCCCCATGGCTGATCTCTCTACTGACTTTCTGGGCATCCGCTCCCCAAACCCGTTTTGGCTGGCCAGTGCCCCACCTACTGATAAGATAACTAATGTTATGCGGGCGCTGGATGCCGGCTGGGGCGGCGTGGTTTGGAAGACGTTGGGTTCGCAGGTCAAGAATGTTTCGTCGCGCTATTCTTCCGTTAATTACGAGGGAAAGCGCATGATGGGCTTCAACAACATTGAGCTGATCAGCGACCGGCCGCTCCACCTAAACCTGCGTGAGATCACCGAGGTAGTCAAACGCTACCCGGATCGCGCCATGATCGTTTCGCTGATGGCCGACAACGACCGCGCTTCGTGGCACTCGCTGATCCAGCAGAGTGAGGACGCCGGGGCTATGGGGCTTGAACTCAATTTTGGCTGCCCGCATGGCATGACCGAGCGCGGCATGGGCGCCGCAGTAGGGCAGGACCCGGAGATCGCCAAAATGGTGGTTGAGTGGGTCATGGAAAAGGCAACCATTCCGGTCATCACCAAGCTGACGCCCAACGTGCATTCGGTGGTTCCGACGGCCCGCGCTTCTGTAGAAGGAGGCACAAATGCCCTGAGCCTGATTAACACCATCCAAAGCATTACCGGGGTAGACCTGGACACTTTTGTGCCCAATCCTTACGTGGCTGGAAAAAGTGTATACGGCGGCTATTGCGGCCCTGCGGTTAAGCCCATCGCCCTGAAGATGCTCACTACCGTTGCCCAGGACCCGCTCACTTCAACCGTACCTGTTTCCGGCATTGGCGGCATCAGCACCTGGCGGGACGCGGTAGAATTCATGCTGCTCGGCGCGACCACGGTGCAAATCTGCACGGCGGCCATGACGCACGGCTTCCGCATTATCGAGGACCTCTGCGAGGGCATGAACAACTGGATGGACGAAAAAGGATTTGCGCACACCCGCGATTTTGTCGGCAAGTCCGTGCCCAACATCACGCATTGGGAAGACCTGGACATCAACTATCACCACATTGCGCACATTAATCAGGACAAGTGCATCCACTGCGGGCTGTGTTACATCGCTTGTGAGGACACTTCGCACCAGAGTATTCGGTTGGATCGCGAAAATCCATACAATACCTATACGATTATTGAAGAGGAATGTGTGGGTTGCAACCTTTGCCAATTAGTCTGCCCGGTCGTGGATTGCATCAGCATGGTGGAGCAGCGGGTGTCGCCGGAATACGTCAACTGGAAGGAATGGCAGCGACGCGGTTTGCCGCTGAACGATCATTGATCGGCTATCCTGTGGTAATTTTGCCGCTACTCCTCCATCCTCTGCCCATGAACCCGGCATTGCTCCCGCTGTGACTGGCCGGCCGCTCAGCAAACCAAGCTTTACATGAACCTGCTGTACGTCCGCGCCCTGCACACCATCTTTGTGGTCACTTGGTTCAGTGGCATGTTTTACCTGTGCCGGTTGCTCATCTACAACCGCGAAGCGCAGGACAAACCTGAGCCGGAGCGGCGCATTTTACAGGAGCAGTTTGGTATCATGATCCAGCGTTTGCTGTTCGGCATCACCTGGCCTTCTGCCGTTTTGACGCTGATTTTTGGAACCTGGCTGCTGTTGCAATACAACAACCTGCCGGTGTGGCTTCAATTAAAATTGGGATTGGTCGTGCTCTTGTACGGCTACAACATTTCGCTGCATGTGCTCTACCGGCAACAGCGCCGCGGAGTATTTCGCTATACAAGCACTGGCCTGCGGTTGTGGAACGAAGTCCCCACTGTGTTTCTGGTCGGGATTGTGATGTTAGTGGTGGTGCAGCAAAACATTAGTCTCCTCTATGGGGTATTGGGTTTGGTAGGCTTGTCAGCGGCCCTGATGGGGGGAATTTTTGCCTACCGGCGCTTGCGGCGTTAGGATTTCGCTGACGGCTTTCAGGACTTTTGAGCTTCACGCGTTAAGGAATCCACCTCTTCCAGCAAGGACATGGCTTGCATCAATGGCGTCCATTCTTTACCCTGAAACAGGAGGCGAAACCAGCGTTTTTCTTTGTTTTCGATGCGGATGTTGACAAAGAGCCACAGCGCTGCCACCAGGAACAAGAAGGTGATCCCGATCTGGAAGATCCACAAACCTGTGGAGCCCTGCGCAATCATGGCATCGTTTAGGTAGAAGGTGGTCCAAACAGGAAGTTGGAGGAAGAGGATACGGGTCACCCACAACGTTGAGGTTTGAAGGCGGGCAATTTTCGCCTGAACCGATACAATGGGTTGGGTCAGGTCCATCCGCTGAAGCAGCACCAGTTGGTAGAGGTACACAAAAATAGCTATGGTGGTAAGGAGCGATTGAATGCCCATAGACACCAGGAAGAAGGGGTGGAACGTGGAGAAACCGGCGATCAACAAAGCGTTGAGAAGCAGCACCCAGACCACGCCTGCCACCAGCGTAAAGAGCTTAATTGGCCGCATAGAGCCCAACAGCGAGTGGCTTTTGAGTTGAGCAATGTCGGCTGCCTGTTGATGGTTAATGCGGAGTACCTGCTCCAATTTTTCTTCGTAGCGCGACCAGGTTTGTTGCAGGGCTTGGAGTTCCATAGGAAAGATTATTTCTGATTAAATTTTTTTCGCAAGGCAGTTTTTATCCGATTGATTTTTGTACCAACATGGCTTTCAGAAAGTCCCATAATGGCAGCCATTTCTTTGTGACTTTTTTGATCCAGATACAGCAGCATCAAGGCTCGATCCAGTTCGCGCAATTCGTCCAGAAAGGCGTAAAGCTGGGCGAGTTGTTCTTCTTTTTCCTGTCTCTTATACACATCTCCGAGCCCACGAGACTAAGGCGAATCTCGTATGCCGTCTTCTGCTTGAAA
>ENA-ORBV01001662-ORBV01001662.1-microbial-mat-metagenome-genome-assembly--contig:-NODE-1662-length-48786-cov-12.513745_pt1 | contig 48786 bp, 46 predicted proteins | sample MGYA00237777_ERZ505514 | MGnify/ENA primary metagenome ERZ505514 (study PRJEB26160, sample SAMN06269048) | microbial mat metagenome | isolation source: Oligotrophic lake microbial mat | place... | reverse complement strand
AATGGGCGCTTTGATCCTTTGTTTGCTGACCACTCACTATCGCTTACCCTTCACTCCCCCAACCTCTAGGTGCGCCCCTCATCCCTGTTGCCACAATCGAGTTCCCATAAAAAGCGACTGCTACGCTCCATGAGCACGATTGTCCAACCTTCGGAGTCATGAGCAGCGGTGTTATGATGCGCTTTGGTATACAACTCATCCCCCTCAATCACCAGGTTGAGGCATTGATGGATCAACCCGTATCACAGCAAGGTTGGTTTCAACTGTGACAACCGCCACTCCCAATCGATGATGCTCTTCTTGGACACGCCAAAGACTCGGGCAGTGGCATTGAGACCTCGTCCTTCAGTTCTGGCTTTCACCACCTCGATAATGCGACTCAACGGGGTTCTTAACCCAGCAATGGGAGTCGCCAAGGTTTCACTAAAATAGCGATCACAACGGCGACAATGATGAATCGTGCGAGTGCCATTGGTCTGGGTTGTATAGCTGGTGTGAGCATGGACTTGAGCGCTATCACAGTACGGGCAATTCTGAGAAAATAAATCCATTATCCTCTCCTGCTAAGTCGGGGACTTTCAAAACACTGTAAGGCACTCTAATGTAACAGCATCAAGACTTTATGTCCCCCATCCAGCGGAACCAGTGCCGGCGCGCTCAAATTGGTGGAATGCTGGGGAGACGACGTTCCCGACGGCGTTGTGACTTCTTTCCCCATGACAGTGAAACGCGAACCCGATGAGACCGTTTGTTTTTCATGGATTGTTTGGTCTTCTCGTGCGGTCAGAGATGAAGGCATGGCAAAGGTGATGGAAGATCCACGCATGAAGCCAGGAGGAGATCTGGGCATGGCTGAGATGCCTTTTGATGGCAAGCGGATGATCTATGGGGGGTTTGAAGTCATTGTTGAGGTTTGAGATGAATCAGAAGAATTAAATGTATGCGGCTCTATGAATTTGCTCCGACGCGATCGATTCGAGTGCGATGGCTGCTCCAGGCACTCGGCGTGGACTTCGAGGCTGTAACCGTCAACCTCGCAGCCGGAGAACACCGTCGCCCAGAGTTTCTCAAGCTCAATCTGGCAGGCAAGGTTCCAGTACTCGTGGATGACGACTTTGTACTCACCGAGTCGGTCGCAATTGCACTGTACCTGGCGGAGAAATATCCCCACAAAGGGTTGGTTCCCACCGATCTCAAGCAGAAAGCTCAAGTCAACCGCTGGCTTCTGTTTACGGTCACAGAGCTGGAGCAACCGCTCTGGCGCATCACACGTCACACGGCGCTGTACCCAGAACACCTGCGCCTTGCTGCCGAGGTCTCTCTAGCCCGCCAGGATTTCACCGACATGGCGGTCGTGATGGAGGAGTATATGCAGGGCCGCAAGTTCATTGTTGGCGACACGCTGACGATCGCGGATATTGTGGGCGCTTACACCCTCGACTGGGCCAACGAAATCCAGTTGCTAGACGACTTCCCGCAACTCCGCGAATACATGGAGCGAATGTATGCTCGATCGAATGCACCACTCCGCATCGCTGAGGCGATCGCCAGCATTAGCTAGTCAGCTAGCCACAACACCATGAGCCATCGATCTGGGTTCTAGCGCAATTGGGCCTAACATGACCCATTACAACATTCTGCGATGGAGTGCCTTCAAAACAGATTTCACAATTTCTAACCGACCAATAGGAGTACAGAATGCAACTCAATCCTTATCTCTTCTTCAATGGCAACTGCAAAGCAGCTTTTGAGTTTTACGAGCAATGTCTTGGCGGCAAAATCGCGATGATTATGACTAATCATGATGCCCCACCCGAAGGACAAATGCCTGAAATGCCTGGCGAGACCATCATGCACGTTCGGCTCGAAGTGGGTAATTGGGTCTTGTTGGGGTTAAATGAGTAGCCGTACAAGAACTCACGCTAAGGGTGAAAGGCTTCCTCAGCAGGCGTTTCAAAAACCAGTTCTCAGGTTCATTGAGACATACCAGCGAGGCTCTAGGTTCTTTGGTATAGCGATCCTGAACGGCAGAGCAGGGGTTTCAGGCTCCTGCGTCCTAGCGAGTTTCACTGGTATACCCCTTAACGCAACTTTCTGCTCGGATACTCATTTAACCCCATAAACCACGAAGACTGAAGGGACTCACGACAAGGGGAGGCGTCGTTTGTTGAATTGGTATCGGTTGTGGTAATTGAGTAGGGTTCATGACGCTGATGATCTTGGGAACCTAAAGGATTTTTAGGTAGCTGTTCAGTGCCTCAATGAAGCAGGCGAAGCACAAGGCACTGAACAGTAGTAGTAATGAGGTTATAGACAAGAGCACCAAGCGTTTTAGTGAGCAGGCTTCGACTGCTTCTTTTGGCAGACAGTTGCCCCAGAAAAGCGCCAGTTGATAACGCCTAATAGCCGGGGTGATCGCAAAGCGATGCGGGAGCACTGGTAGGCACTACCACGATAGAAAAGTGTGTGAGTTACCCCAGTGGGGACAGCAGGTGGCAACGTTTCAGGGCTAGAGTTGTAGGCTTGTCCGCGGTAAGTGAGTTGCATGGTTGTGTTCCTTTGTGTAGCGAATGACGCAAGGTCGAGTGATGTAAGGTCGCAGTTGAGTGCTTTATATGGATGCCGATGGAAGCGCTAGGCTTCTCCTGGTAACCGTTTCAGCGTGCGACTGCTTGGTTCGATGTATTTAATCTACTTTGGAAGAATGAGTATCGCCATCTGCTAGATGTCATCTCTTACAGGAATGATTTTTGGCATAGTGCGTTGGACAAACCATGACAGATGTCACGCTTTGCATATATTGCTCATCGCTTCGTGACGACTCAAGCGCAGTGACTCAAAGTGTTGCAATGTCCGATTGAGCGGTGCATATCTGCTTTATGACTGATGCGATCGTCCGCAACGATCGCACCATGACCAGAACGCTACTTGCCACAGTTGGCAAGTTTTCAATCTACAGAAACGGTCACAGGAACACGACTGTTCACACTTGATGCCAAGATTGAAACAATTGGTTCAAGCGCTTGATGCAACCTAGTGGGAAACTGAGTCGTCCTCGTTCGCTAACGTCATTGCGGCTGGGTCTTCTAGCCAGGGCAAAAAGGCATTCGCAACGATCGCGGCTTGCGTGCGTCGCGCCAATTGAGACGTGTCAAGATGTGAGAGATGTGGTTTCGTGCCGTTCCTTCTGTGACACACAGTTGTTGAGCAATTTCTTTATTACTTCGTCCGGTGACGATCAAACACAACACTTCCCGCTCGCGGCTAGTCAGTTCAGTCAATCCGGGGGGCAGTTCTAAAGGTTGCTGAACTGGGTCTTGCGATTGCGGTTGCGGTTGCGGGGTGTCATCGTCTTCCGGTACCGGAGTAACCGCGATGATCTTTTCTAAAATGCCCGGTCCAAACTGGGTGTAACCGCGATGAATCGAGCGAACCGCGTCTGCCAGCTCTTTTGAGGGAGTATCCTTCAACACATATCCCTTTGCTCCGACCCGTAATGCTTCCGAGATGTAGCGAGTATCGTCAAATGTCGTCAGAACCAAAACTTTTATGTCTGGAAATTGCTGACAGATCTGCTGCGTTGCCTCCACTCCATCCATGACGGGCATCCGAATATCCATCAAAATCACATCGGGTTGTAGTGGCGTGCCGTAAAGAGAAGTGACGATGGCGATCGCCCCTTGCCCGTCTGCGGCCTCTCCTACCACTTTAAAGTCAGGCTTTCGCTGCAGGAGCGTTTTCAATCCCCGCCGCACAATTTCCTGATCTTCTACTAGCAGCAATCGAATCATCTTTCCCCGCTCCTTCCAGCAGGAAAGATCGCTATAAGCTGACATCCAATGCCCGGCTGACTGACAACTTGGAGGTGCCCTCCCGTTTCAGCCACCCGCTCTTGCATCCCTTTCAAACCAAAACCACTACGGTTAGCCTCAACCTGGAAGCCCTTGCCGTTGTCTTGCAGCATGACTTGAACGCCTGCCTTGGTAGATTGCAATTGCAGGGTCACGGCAGTAGCGTTGGCGTGTTTGCTGATGTTGGTCAAGCCCTCCTGCACCATCCGATAGATGGCGGTACTCACAGGGGGAGAAAGTACAGGAGGCAGGCAAATCTGGCAATCAACCGGAATACCCGTTGTATTCTGAAGCCCCTGGTTAAGTTGGGCAAGCGCCTCCGTCATCGATTGCCCTTGCAGCGGATCCGTGCGAATTTCAGAGACGGATTCTCTCACCGATTGTAGGGCCTTAGAACCCAAAGCCTTCGCTTCTTGCAAGAGGGTATGGGCTTCATCAGGCGTTTCTTGCCAGAGATCTAACGCTGCCTCCATTTGAATATTGAGCGCAACAAGAGCGTGTCCAAGCGAGTCGTGAATATCACGGGCAATTCGGTGACGTTCGGCAATGGCTGCCAATGCTTCAATCCGCTCATTCAGCGACTTTTCCTGCGCCAGGGCGCGACGGAGCTCCGCTTCTGTCATCTGAAGTTGATGGTTGCGTTCCTGAAGCTGGTGATTGCGTTCTTGAAGCTGCTCTTTTAAACGGTGCAATTTCAGTTGATTCTCGACTCGTACCAGCACTTCTTCTACCTGAAAGGGCTTGCTGATGTAGTCACATCCCCCGACTGAGAAGGCTTTCACCTTATCAAACACTTCATTGAGAGCGCTAATGAAAATGATGGGAATGTCAGTCGTTTCAGGCTGGCTCTTCAAGCGCTGGCAGACTTCGTAGCCGCTCATCCCTGACATGTTAATGTCTAACAAAATCACGTCAGGCGGCTCTGCCTGCGCCACCATGAGGGCGGCTGAACCACTCTTGACACTCCGAACCTCATAGGCTTGATCCGTTAGCATGGCTGACAGCAACCGCAGACTATCAGGCGTATCGTCAACAAGAAGAATATTGCCTTTAGGGGGCGAGCTAGAGTCTCTACTCAGAAGGTTTTCGGGCTATTTTAAGCGTAAATACATCCGTTAGCGCAACCGAAGCGATTGTATATAATCATACCATCAGTGAAAAACAAGTGGATGTCTTATGACGCTGCGACAGCGAATACTCTTGATTATTGGCCTCACAGTTGTAGCCCTGAATTTGGTGTCCTACCCAATCGCCTCCACGCTGCTGCTGAACAACGCTCGGCAAGCAGAAGAGCAATACACTCGCAAACAGATCAACAGCGTTCTGAGCGTCTTCAAGCAATCTCTAGAGCAGTTCAACCGAAATTTTTCCGATTGGGCGGTTTGGGATGATGCTTATACCTTTGTACAAGATGGCAACCCAGAGTTTATGCGCTCTACCCTGATTGAGGCTCAACTGGAGACCAATGAAATCAATCTCATCGCCTTCATTCAGCCCTCTGGTCGCATTGTCTTTGGTACTGGCTTTGATCTTGGAACAAAACAGAAAACACCCATTCCCAAGAGTTTACAGCGTCATCTCATACCCGGCGATCGATTGCTGCAACATCCTGATCTGACCAGTACCGTATCAGATGTAGTGTCTCTGCCAGAAGGTGCCATGATGATCGTGGCCCGCCCCATCCTGACGAGTGAGGGAGGCGGACCCATTCGCGGCACGCTCGTTGTGGGGCGCTAAGTAGTCCAACAGAATTATTTTCACACTAGCTTCGCGACAATCCAGCCTTTCAGCTACTTTTTTGTGTAATTGATTTCGTTTAACTACTTATCTGGATCGGGATGAAGTGAATCGACTCGCGAAACTGATCCGCTTGCCGCTCTCCATCCAACCGATTGAAACCGCCCAACTGCCAACCCGGTTACAATCCTGGCAACACGCTCCTGTCGCAGAGAATGTCGCCATTGCGGTGCATCCATTAAGCGACGCGATGATCGCCGGCTATGCTCTACTGAACGATATTTATGGCAAACCCGCGATCGTCCTCAAAACCGAAAGCGATCGCACGATCTACTAGCAAGGGCAAGTAACCCTCCGGTTTTTGAGTGGGTCTATTTTAGGCATTGGAATTGTTCTTTGCGCGGTCATGCTGCTGTTGTTGGAACGACTGGCCTTATCTCGGTTGGCAAAACTCAACGCCGAAGTGAGCGCCATCAGCCGCGACAACCTTTCTAGTCGCGTTTCGGCACTGGGACACGACGAACTGACTGACCTTGCCTTGCGCGTTAACGTCATGCTGGCAGACCTGGAAGCCTACGAACAAAAACGCCAACAGGCAGTAGAGGCATTACAGCAAAGTGAAAGCAAATTCCGCAACCTCTTTGAAAACTCTCAAGTTGGCATTTTTCGTGCCCGCATGAAAGACGGTTTGATGTTGGATACAAATCAGCAGTTTATTGCGATCACGGGCTACAAAGCTGCGGACGTGATTATGCAAAAACACACGGTTGATTTTTACGTGCATCCTGAGGATCGGGCACAGGCACGGGCACAGTTATATGAGTGTGGCGCACTGCATAACTTTGAAGCCCAATTTTTGAAACAAGACGGCTCTCAATTTCGGGGCTTACTCTCTGCCCGACTGGGTCAAGCGTCTGGCTGTGTCGATGGGGTGATTGCTGATATTAGTGAGCGCAAACGCGTTGAAGACGAACTGCACGGTTTATTCGCCGCCATGCCGGATGTCATTCTGGTATATGACCACGCGGGCTGTTGTCTGAAGCTGGTAGCAACCAACCCCCAATTGCTGGTTAAACCCAGTGAAGAGCAGGTTAACCGCACACTTTATGACACCCATCCTCCAGAGCTGGCAAAATTCTGCCATGACGTTATTCAGCAGGTATTGGAAACGCAGCAACCACTCACCAAGGTCGAGTACAGCCTAACCATTGGTGATCAACTTATGTGGACGTCTGCCAGCATCTCTCCTCTATCTGAAAACACCGTCCTCTGGATGGCACGTGATATTACTGCCCGCAAGCAAGCAGAAGAAGCTCTGCACCAAAGTGAAGCGACTAATCGCGCTTTGATTAATGCCATTCCTGACCTACTGCTTCGCATTCGACGAGATGGCACCTATCTAGATATGCTGCATAATAATCAGCTCAAGACCTTGAATCCCGGAGGCATTGCCGTTGACTCAACGGTTCACGAGACGCTCCCACCGAATCTCGCAGATCAATGCCTGTCTTACATTCAGCAAGCCCTACAGCTCAAAGAAAGCCAGAGCTATGAGCAACAGGTTGTGATTGATAGCGAACACCACGATCAAGAAGTGCGGGTTGTGCCTATTCTGGATGATGAAGTCTTGATGATTGTGCGCGACATTACCGATCGCAAGCAAGCAGAAGAGGCGTTACGCCAGAGCGAAGCCACGAATCGCGCCCTGATTGACGCTATGCCTGATTTGCTGTTTCGGATTCAACGCGACGGAACCTATTTGGAGGTGCTCAGTAACGATCGCCTCAAAGTGCTTAATGCACCGCAACTGGCAGTTGGTACAACAGTGTACGATTCCCTACCTGCCAAACTCGCTGAGCAACGCTTGCATTACATTCAACAGGCGTTAGCAACCAGAGAGCTACAAATCCATGAACAACAGCTCGTCATTGATCATGAGCCTCTTGATGAGGAAGTGCGCATTGTGCCCACTGTGGATGATGAAGTGCTCGTGATTGTGCGCAATATTACCGATCGCAAACAGGCAGAAGCAGCCCTCCGTAGCAGTGTTGCCGATGCAGAAGCAGCTAACCGCTCCAAGAGTGTGTTTCTGGCAAACATGAGCCACGAACTACGCACCCCCCTCAATGTCATCCTGGGCTTCAGCCAGTTACTGATGCGTGGTGGACACCTTAATGCGCAACAGCACGAATACCTGGACATCATCAATCGGGGTGGTGAGCATTTGCTGACCCTGATTAACGATGTGCTGGAAATGTCTAAAATTGAGGCGGGTAGAGTGAGTCTCAGCCCGACTGACCTGGACTTATACAGCCTGCTCAACTGGCTCGACCAGATGTTTCAGATGAAAGCCCAGGCAAAAGGCTTGCAACTGCTGCTAGAACAAGCTCCTGATCTGCCCCAATTCATTCACGCCGATGAAAGTAAACTGCGTCAGGTGTTAGTCAATCTGGTTGGGAATGCGGTGAAATTCACCCAGGATGGAGCGATCGCCCTGCGCGTTAAGCTGGCTGAAGTAGCCCAAGAGAAGGAAGAAGCGACACCCCTTCTTGCCCCTGCTTCTCCCCTTCCCCCCGCTTCCTATTGCGCTCCAGTTCGAGGTCGAAGATACGGGACCTGGCATTGCTTCCACCGATCTCCCCCGTCTGTTTCAACCCTTTGTGCAGACGGAAAGTGGGAAACAGTCCCATGAGGGTACGGGTCTGGGACTGGCCATTAGCCAGAAGTTTGTCAATTTGATGGGCGGCGAAATTACCGCCAGCAGTACCGTTGGCATGGGTACGACCTTCCGTTTTACGATCCAACCCGCGATCGCAAATCACCCAACCCACCTGGCAACCGATCCCCGTCCTACGGTCGTTGGTTTGGCTCCCGATCAGCCTGCATACCGCATTCTAGCCGTAGACGACAAAGCCGAAAATCGCCAGATTTTACAGACGTTGCTGACCTCCGTGGGGTTTGAAGTGCGGGAGGCTGTGAATGGGTTAGAGGCGGTCGCTCTCTGGGAAAGCTGGCAACCCCACCTGATTTGGATGGATATTCGGATGCCGGTGCTGGATGGCTACGAAGCAACCAAACGCATTAAAGCGGCCAGCGATCGGCTCAACTATCCATCCCCCATCATTATTGCCCTTACAGGTAGCGTTTTTGAAGAAGATCGAAAAATAGCGCTGGCAGCGGGGTGCAGCGATTTTGTCCGCAAGCCCTTTCAGACAAAGCTCATTTTTGAAAAGATGACCGAATTTCTGGGTGTCGGCTATGTCTATGCCAAGGCTGAGACGGATCACACCATGACTCAGGCAAGCCAGTCATCCCCCTCCACGCATTTACCCACTACTCCTCTAACGGCCGTGGATCTGGCCATCATGCCTCCAGACTGGCTAGACCAATTGCATCAGGCGGCGAGCCGAGCAAACACCAAACAGCTAAGCACCCTTATTCAACAAATTCCAGCCGCAAACGTCCACATGGCAAAGACTTTAGCCCATCTAGTCGATGAATATTGCTTTGAAGAGATCGTGGCACTCCTGGACAGTTGATCACCGTGATGCCGTGCAACAAGCTGACCGCAGGAAAGAGGGGCGGTTGGGGCTTTAAATCTGTAGAAATCCTATGACCGTAGAATTTCAAGGCTGTTCCCATAACAGTGTTTCTCAGTAAGCAGAGATCATCATTCAGTGAATACCTCCATCCTTGGTTGCTCTCAGCTGCATTGGGCGATCGCGCGCCAATCGCTAAAAAATGCTCTCAGAAGAGATCTTAAACCCCATCCAAGATGAGACCTGGAGTTTTTTGCCCTTCAAGGATAACCTGATTCTAAAGCCTCATATCGCTATAAGGGGTGAAATGAGCAGTGGATGCTGTTGGCGAATGTGTTACACGCACTACAGAAGATGACATATTCTAGATTTTATTCCTGTCAGTCAGGGGACTCTAACCTATGTCAGTCCATACTCAGCCCATCTATCCAGTCCCCGAAGAGACAGCCCGTGTGGCGCGTCTCGCCTTCCCCAAAGGCAATCGTTATCTGACCATGCGCGATGAGATTGGGACGATTTATACCGACCAAGACTTTGCCGACTTGTTTTCTACCGCTGGTCAGTCAGCCGTTTCTCCTTGGCGACTAGCACTCATTTGTGTGCTGCAATTTATGGAAGACCTCACCGACCGACAAGCGGCGGCGGCAGTGCGGAGCCGACTTGATTGGCAAGATGCCCTGGGACTGGAGTTGACAGACCCAGGCTTTGACTTCTCAGTGCTCAGTGAATTTCGCACTCGGTTAGTGACAGGCAAAGCAGAACAAAAACTGCTGGAGCGGTTACTCGATGCGTTCAAAGCGCGCGGTTGGTTGAAAGCGGGTGGACAGCAGCGGACAGACTCCACACCTAGCTTGGCAGCAAGCCGAACACTCAATCGTTTGGAAGGACTGGGTGAAACCTTACGAGCGGCACTGAATGCGCTGGCGACGGTGGCTCCAGAGTGGTTGCAAGCCTGGGTGCCACCTGTGTGGTTTGAGCGCTACGGCTATGTCGTGGAGGAGTATCGCTTGCCGAAAGGAGTGGAGGCTCGCAAGGTCTATGCGGAGACGATTGCTACCGATGGGATTGCAGTTGTTAGAGACACTTTGGTCAGACACAACGCTCATCGCACTGCGCCAGCTACCAGCCATCGAGCTTTTGCGTCAAACGTGGGTGCATCAGTTTTATGTCAACGAGGGTCAAGTGCGGCTGCGAGCTGCGAAAGATCTACCGCCTGCTGGTGAGCGGCTGGACTCACCTTATGACCCGGATGCCCGCTACGGCAATAAGCGATCAGCCACCTGGACTGGGTACAAAGTGCATCTGACGGAAACCTGTGATGCGAACCAGGTACATCTCATCACGCATGTCATCACGACTCATGCCCATCAAGCGGATGTGGCGCAAACGGAGCCCATTCATGCCGCCTTGCAAGCCAAAGCACTGCTGCCCGAACAACACATCGTCGATGCTGGCTTTGTGGATGCCCATTTGCTTGTGACCAGCCAACAGCAATACGGGGTCGCTTTGATTGGACCGGTGCGTCCCAATGTCAGTTGGCAGGCAAAGACACCGGGCGGCTATGACATGAGCCAATTTCAAGTGAACTGGCAAAGGCAACGGGTGACTTGCCCGCAAGGCAAGCAAAGTCAGCAGTGGCGACCGACAGTCGATGCCTGGGGGAACAACATGATTCATGTCCAATGCCCAAAACCACAGTGCCGTCAGTGTCCCAGTCGTCACTTATGCACACGCTCAAAAACGGAACCGAGAGCACTCACACTCCGCCCTCAAGCCGAGCATCAGGCCTTGCAAGCTGACCGGCAACAGCAAGAAACCACAGTCTGGAAACAAACCTACAAGCAACGGGCTGGCATTGAAGGCACCTTGTCTCAAGGGCTTCATGCGTTTGGTTTACGGCGATCGCGCTATCTGGGACTAGCAAAAACCCGCCTACAGCATATTCTGTCCAGTACAGCGATGAATATTGTGCGCATGGTGTCCTGGTTGCAAGGTGTCCCTCATGCCAAAACACGGACTTCTCGCTTTGCCGCGCTAGCACCTGTGCCGGATTACGTGTAGCACATTCGCCAACAGCATCCGTTGCTACTCAGACCCCGTCATAGAAACTTCCGATAACGCTGTACAGAAACCTGAACCTGTGAGAAAGCTTGTTGTTCCTGACACTGAATGAAATAGACAGGCAAATCCTGCCGCAAGCATCGTGGCGTGGGAGGTGTCCGTTCCAACTCCCCACCCTCTATTTGAGGCGCACACTGGCACACCATCTACCGACATCAATGCATCTGGGGGATGCACCCAGTCTCGATAGGATTCCAAGTCAGCTTCACATCCCGCTGAGACAACGCCCGGATAGGCAGCAGGGTAGAGGGAATTTTTCTGACCGCAGTATAGGTTGCCGACAGGAGCAACAATGACTGTGCCAGCCGCGATCTCGGTTTCGACTAATTGACGCAGCCTGGGATGATCTCCTACTCGCCCTGAGGGAATGGCTAACACGTCAACTTTCAAGTTAATCACCCACTCCAAAGCAAGACATAGCGCCTCCACTGGGCCTTTTCCTTGAGCGTTGATGATTTGCCCGACCAAGAGGGTGACTGCTGGGGCAACTCCCTCTAATCCTCCATAACCAGGTTGAGCAACCAAAATGCTGGTGCATTCGGTGCCATGACCTACTTTGTCTACCAGAGGATTTTCTCCTACAAACGATCGCGCTTCCTCAACAGCCACCCCGCTGAGGGCAGGGTGACTGCGAGAGAACCCAGAGTCGAGGATTGCGATCGTGATTCCTCTGCCATTACCTGAAAGCTTCCAGGCTAGGCGATCAAGGACTCGCAATTTCATATCCCACTAGCAAAATCACGACTAGATTTATCATTTGACCAGTTTTGCTCGCCATTGAACGCGATAATCGCCTCGTGCCCCTGTGAACTTCTTCCAACCAGTGGTTGTATCAGTTCCAGTCGCAATCCAATTGCCGCTGTAGTTGTTGATCGTAAGTTGAACGGTTTTTGTTCCCAAGGGATCATGCCCAAACAGCTTACGCAGCCACTCCCAAATTTGATCAAAGATTTTGCCAAAGATGGAACCTAGTAAACCAGATGCGGGACCAAGCCCGATCAGTTGTCCAACTTTAACTCCCAGACCTTCTAGGAAATCTCGAACGCGCTGTTTTAACTTCTTGAATAACCGACTAAACCATTTGGAAATGCTACCCGAATCCGTCTCCACTAGCGTCAGCATGGAACTGTAGACCTTTGGAAATTTATTGCCGGCTTCTCGGATGTTAAAGCGTTGTAGGAATTTGCCAGGATGATCGTAGTCAACCGTTTTGCCTTTACGGAAGCTGCCGACTTTAAAGGGATCAAAGATTGAAAAATCTCCAGTTTCATCCACAAAGGACGCACCGCAGTAAATCTCGTCACGTCCAAACTCAAACTTAGTGTCTTTTACACACTTGACTTGCGACAGGAAAAAGTGGATTTCTCTGTAGCCAGCTTGAGGCAGCAAAGCATCCTCGGCCGAAACGGATAACCCATCAACCACTGTTGGAATGTGAACCCATTTGTCAACGACACTCGAAACCTTTTGTCGATGTCTCGTCGCGAGATCAACTCGTTCTACAGCACCCGGTTGATGAACATCAATGCTGGCATAGGCACGGTAGCGGCTAGAGCTTCGGTATTCTTGCAGTGGTTTAACCATGCCGCGCTGAATCTCTTCAGCACGAGCAGGCGTTTCCTTTTTAGCGTCTTTAATCATGTCTTGGATGTCCTGTTCCAAGTCGTCTGTAGGAGGCAGACCTGCGGCTACCCGTGCAGCTTTCAGCTCGAATCCTGCTACAAAGTCTTCGATCGCCTCTTGTACGCTGGATGGCAAACGCTGCTCTTCCGATGAAGAGTAATTGTTGTTGTTTGTAGCAAGTATCGCAGTTTCAAATTCCATGGGATTTGTTTCCTTTTTGGTTTTAGGGTTGACAGCGAATCCATCAGTCAGAAGTGAATGGGTAGATGCCCTTTGTGTGACTGTCTGATGTCAACCTGTAAAAGTTATTTCGTCACAGTTCCTAATTTTTCTGTAGGATCTTCCTCAAAGATAAACGAGCTAATCAATCCCGACGGTACCCTAACGGGTTAGGCTCTTCTGGAGTCATGGTGATAAGTGAAGCTAATGAGAGAAGCAGGCTAATAACCTGGCTCGGAAATTATCGAAATTAACAAAGCTATATGCTTGTCGCTTTATCAACTTGAGTTTATTGTTAATGCCCTCCATCACTCCACTGGTTGTACGATTCAGAAAATAATTACAAATGCCATCCAAATGTTTGTGAATGGTCGTTAGAACATCACAGTAGATCGTTCGAGCTGTCCTCAGACACTGTAAGAGTTGTGCTTTGCCATCCTCAACCTTAGTGCAGGTCTCAAAAAGCTCTCTGAATGCCTCTTTCAGTTCATAGGCTCTTTGCAAGCGCTTAGAATGTCCCAAGATAAGAGTCAGTCTGATTCGTTCTTCTTGACTCAAATTGATGCCGTTTTTAAGCAATAGAAACTTGCTCCCTTTGGTCGTCATTCCCGTTTGTTTCCGAACTTTATTTAACGTTTCATTCACTGGTTTCATCACATGAAAGCGGTCAAAGACCAATTGGGCATTTGGAAAGACTTCTCGCACTACTTTGGGAAAGCCTCCCCACATATCCACACTGACTTCTTGTACCCGCTCTCGTAGCTCAAGCAGTTGCTGCTGAAGGCTTTTAATGATGTCTTCCTGGCAATGGCTATCAATCACTTCCAGCAGGTTGCTGCGGTCAATGTCACACACAACGGTCACGAAAGCTTGATGCCCTTTTCGTTGACTAATCTCGTCTATACTCAGGCGGGTGACCTCACCCCAAGCCGCTTTTTTGCTTGGTCGAATTTATGATTGAAAATCCCTTGTACTTGATCCCAACTCAAATCTTCCTCCCGACTCACTTGCTCAATATTCGTTGTTTGAATCCGCTGATAGATCGCCTTTTCATATCGTTGAGTGTATCGTCGTTCCCAATCGACAAAACTCAATCTTTCAGTAAAATACTGTTGACAGAAGGAGCAATAAAATTGCCGACGAGGCAGATGAAGATAAATGCATTGACCAGAAATCGGCAAATCTCGAATTAATATCGGTCGATTTTGATGCAACTTATCACTTGGGTTTTGACAGTGAGGACACGGGCTTGATTCATGGAGAAACCGCAGTTTTAGAAAAACTTGCTGCTCTTCTTGCGTAAAACTTTCAACTGTGAGGCTGGGCAGATTGAGGAGCGTATCAAGATAAAAGTCCATTGCCAGTAGATTAATTAAGAGTATCCTATTATACAAGATTCACCGGAAACCCAGAAGAGCCCAATAAGGTTGATTCCATACGATAAGAGCCGTGTAAGACTTGCTCCATCGGTACTGTGGTGCTGGAAGATCATGTTCATTACTTTACCAAAGCGTTACAGCCAGTAGAAGACTCCAAGCAGAACGCGGATGAGGACATCTATCTTCACTCCGATCGCAACATACCTCTGATTGCAACACTTATAGTAGCTGCTGTACGACTCAGTGTGAGTCGCTATCGCTTAACTTAAAGCAATTTATTTCGTTGCTCTATTTTCTTAGCTTATGATAATTTACTTGTTAGTTGTACCGCATGAAAGTCGGGCAATCTATTAGTCATTAGAGCAGTCAAAGGGATGACATTTTACTTTATAGTGTCACTGGTCAACGTTCTGGATTAAGTGGTCAAATTCCGATCGGAACCGCCAGCATTCAACTGCCTCTTAGAGGGTAAACTTAAGCACTGGCATCATTTGTGTTGACACCAGGATGTGATCATCAAGCAAGCACTTTTCTACTAAAAATCGGAAGGGAAGTGAGCAGTGCTCTCCCGTTTTTTAGTCTTTTGGAAAGAGTTGGTTTATCCTAACCTTACTTGCTTAAGTGAGTACTTGGCTTCAGGCTTGTGCTGAAATAAACTTCATTGCTACACCATTCATGCAATAGCGCTGACCTGTGGGTTTAGGACCGTCATCAAACACGTGTCCCAGATGACCGCCACAGCGATGACAATGCACTTCCACACGAGTCATAAAAAGGGAGGTGTCAGTTGTCGTGCCAATTGCGCCTGCGATCGGGGCATAGAAACTGGGCCAACCTGTACCGCTATCAAACTTAGTGTCGGATGTAAACAGCGGCAAATTGCACCCAGCACAAACAAACGTGCCCTTGCCATGTTGCTGGTTAAGAGGACTGGTGCCTGGTAATTCTGTTCCTTCTTGACGCAACACTTGAAACTGCTGTGGTGTCAGAAGTTTGCGCCACTCCTGTTCTGTTTTAGTCACTTCAAAGCTAGTGGAAATTGTTTTGGAGCTTGCGGTTGTCGTCTTTTCGGTTGCCCTCCCAGGCAAATAGCGTGGTAACCAAGCTGTGCCAACCAGGGCTGTACTAGCCCATAAAAAATAGCGTTTTTTCATGTTCCTGCTTCTGCTGTGCCAGTGAAATTAGACGTGGATGACTTACTAAGCTGACCATGATCGTGCATGACTTACCTGAGCAATGTGTGAAAGCGATCTGAGAAGTTGTTAAGAAAACTCAGCAACCCACTCTATTAGAGCGTGAGGTTGTTATGTCCAAAAAGAGTGTCTGCTCATTTAAGTTGGCTGCGTTCTGAGATTTAGGCTTGGAACGTAACTGAAGTCAGTTTGGGAAAGGAGGCAGACGCGTTGCTCGATCGACCGTCAGCGCTTTTGAAGGAAAGAAAGCCAGATTGCTCACACCCAAAGAAGCAACAGAAGACGCGGTTGGTGATACTATCTGCCGCCTAGAGCGCCGCGTTTAGGTGGTGAGGCGTTATGAAACAAAACAATGTGGGGCTAGACACAATCAAATCAGAGAGACTGCTAAGATCCAGAAAATCAGATTTAGCCACATTCTCCCGGTATCCCATGAGCGACACAGTCCTGCAAGTCAACAACCTTGATGTTCAGTTTCAACCGGATGGACGGCTGATCAAGGCGGTGGATGGCATTTCGTTTGCGGTCAAACGTGGGCAAACGTTGGGCATTGTGGGCGAATCGGGTTCGGGAAAATCGGTGACATCGCTGGCAGTGATGGGGTTAGTACCGTCTCCTGGCAAAGTGACAAAGGGCGAGATTTTGTTTTGGGGTGCAGAAAACGGAGCGCAACCGATCGACCTCACTAAAATCCCCAGTCGTCAGCTTGAAGACTATCGGGGTGGAGAGATCTCAATGATCTTCCAGGAGCCGATGAGTTCTCTGAATCCGGTGTACACGATTGGGTTTCAGCTTGTAGAAGCAATCCGTCTGCACAAGCGGGTGACGCAGAAAGAAGCCGAACGGGAGGCGATCGCCCGTCTTCAAGAGGTGCGCCTGCTGCCAGACGATGAGGCCATGAAACGACGCTACCTGGAAGACCTTCGGCGCAACAGCCCTGATGGTCCCTTGCCACCAGATTCAGAGGTAGAACATCAGGTGTTTCGCCAGAAGACTGCCTTTCTCAATCGCTATCCGCATGAGCTATCGGGTGGGCAAATGCAACGAGTGATGATTGCAATGGCGATCGCCTGTGACCCTGCCCTGCTGATTGCGGACGAACCCACCACTGCGTTGGATGTCACCGTTCAGGCAACCATTTTGGCTCTGCTGCGGGATCTGCGCGATCGACGCGGTATGTCCATGATGTTCATCACCCACGATTTGGGGTTGATCGCCGAAATTGCGGACACCGTTGCCGTCATGTATCAAGGCAAGATTGTCGAAGCGGGTCCTGTATTGGAAATTTATGCGAATCCTCAGCATCCCTATACGAAAGGACTGCTGACCTGCCGTCCCAGACTCGATCGCCGCCTGCATCTGCTGCCGACGGTCGCCGACTTTATGCAGGTCAGCACGTCACCATCCGGCGAATTGCTGATTGAAGAGCGCGAAACGGATGTCGATCGTGCCCTCGAACTTGCCCGTGAAGTGAGCCAGGATGAACTCGATCAGCGGTTAGCAACGCTCCAGCAAGCAACCCCATTGCTGTCTGTACAAAACCTGCGCGTACAGTTTCCAGTGCGCGGTGCCTTTGGGCAAACCAAACGCTACTTTGTCGCAGTCAAGGATGTTTCCTTTGATGTCTATCCGGGTGAAACGTTAGGACTGGTGGGCGAATCTGGCTGCGGTAAATCCACTCTGGCACGCGCCATTTTGCAGCTTATCAAACCCGCCAGTGGCACTGTGCGCTTTGAAAACCAGACGGTCACAGCTCTCTTGCCCAATGAGATGCGACGGTTGCGGCGAGAAATGCAAATCATTTTCCAGAATCCGTTCGGTTCGCTGGATTCACGCATGACGGTTGGCAAAGCGGTGATGGAACCGATGCAAATCCACGCCAAACCCAAAGAGCGGCAGGAGCAGCGGAAACGTGCTATCTATCTACTCGAACGAGTGGGACTCAATGCCGATGCCCTCAACCGTTACCCTCACGAGTTCTCCGGTGGTCAGCGCCAGCGGATCTGCATTGCCCGATCGCTCGCCCTCAACCCCAAATTCATTATCTGCGACGAATCTGTCTCCGCGCTGGATGTCTCCGTACAAGCGCAAGTGCTGAACCTGCTGAAAGAACTCCAAAGCGAATTTAACCTCACCTACATCTTCATCTCCCATGATCTGAGCGTGGTGAAGTTTATGAGCGATCGCATTATGGTGATGAACAAAGGGGAAATCGAAGAAATCGGTCCCTCGGAACGCATTTACCATGAACCGCAAAAAGAGTATACACGCCAATTAATTTCGGCAATTCCTGTGAGTAGTTTGGAGAGTATTCGCGAACGTCAAACCCAGCGCGGCATCTCAGTGGGCTAAAAAATAGGAGCTAGAGTTGACACTCGATCGCAGCATCAACAATCCTAACCGCATGAGTTCTTGAGGTGATTAAGTTAGCGAAATGAATCTCTGGTGTGTCGGTACCGCGGCGAAAAGAAAAAGCAAGTAACTGAGTGTAGTTCGATCAAGAATGTTCTTAAGGGTGTAAACCCTGCTGGTGGATAAAGCCCCCGCACCCCGTTCTTAGGATCGTGGATTAAATAAAACCGACAAATTGTTCGTAGGTAAGGGCGCACGGCTGCGCGCCCCTACGGAAAACGCCGAGGTGATTAAATTCTTGTTCCTTACAAGTAATAGGAGTGACTACCGACGTAACAGTTGCAGAGCTTTGCAAATTACCACCTAGCAAACCATAGCTGAGGAAAACCCATCATGATATCAGGCTTGATTCGACGGGTTGTCGTTGTCGGCGGCACGCATGGAAACGAGTTGACTGGGGTTTACCTCATTAAAAAGTTTGAGCAGTTCCCAGAGTTGCTGCATCGGTCGAGCTTTGAGGCTATGACCTTGTTAGCTAACCCTGAAGCGGTTGTCCTGAATCGGCGTTATGTCGATCGCGATTTGAACCGTTGCTTTGCCGACGAAGATCTAGCCAACCCAGCCTTAATGAGCTACGAAGACAGACGCGCCAAGGCGATCGCGGCACAATTGAAACCTGAAAATCAACCCGACGTTGATGTCATTATTGACCTCCACAGCACGACTGCAAACATGGGCTTGACGATTCTACCGTCCAGTAAACAGCCATTCAATCTACGCTTAGCCGCCTACTTGAGTGAACTTGATCCTGCGGTTCGCGTTTGTTGTGGGGTGCAGTGTAGCCAAGACACACCGATGCTGCGATCGCTTGCGCCCTTGGGCTGCACGCTTGAAGTGGGAGCGATCGCGCAAGGTATTTTGGATGCCCATCGCTTTCAACAAACTGAACGGCTGATTCATGCCATTTTGGATTATCTGGAGGCGATGAACCAGGGAAACCCGCCGCCTGTATCGTCTCATTTAACGCTGTATCAGGCGATCGCATCCGTAGACTATCCCAGGAATGCAGCCGGTGAACTGCAAGCCATGATTCACCCTCAGCTTCAGTTCAAAGACTATGAACCCTTGCATCCCGGCGAACCGATGTTCCTGACCTTTACCGGAGAAACGCTGCCGTTTCAGGGTGAATCCACGGTTTTTCCCGTCTTCATTAATGAAGCTGCCTATTACGAAAAAGCGATCGCTATGGTTTTAACTGAGAAACAAACCATCACATTGACCAATCAATGACTCTGCTTTGCTTGAGTTGCGCTGAACTCAAGAGAAAGGAGCGTGAATTTATGCTGATGGGTTTCAAAGGTTGAAAAACCTGTTCATCCAGGTTGGTTCAGTCCAACTCAGAGAACAGGCTTGCTTTACGACTGAACATCAGAAGCAAGCAAGGTCACGATGTCCGCATGAGCCAGCACGACATCAGGATTGCGTTGAAAGGCTGCGTCATACTTCATGGCGAAAGTGTTGCCCAGTTCGTCTGGCGTTAGCAACGTGCGAACATTGCTCCGAAAAGTTGCGATCGTCTCTGGGTCAGCGGGTTCATCCGCATCCAGCAATTCATCGATTTGCACAATCGTTTCCGAGAGCCGACGCAGCCAGTCAAATTGTTCGTGACTGAGCAACAGTTGCAACAGTTCACCCTTGGAAACTTTGCCGCACTCTTGCTCATACGCAGCACGCTCTATTTCTAGCAGTAGCTTGTGCAAGTGCAATAATTTAAGGCGTAACTCTTTCAAGAGTTGATGTTGGTTGATGCGTTGTTGAAGAGTATCAGGCATGGATCGTTCCCATTCTGCTGTTATGGTCATCATCGATCGCCTGATAGTAGCGCTTCGGTTACATCACAGCACGCGAACCGATTGACCTAAATTGGCTGAAGACTGCCATGAAGCTAGTCCAACAATAGTCAAATTCAAGGGTTTTATGTACTGGAAGCTGAACCAAAGCCACCGCCACCAGGGGTTTCAATCACAAAGACATCGCCCGGATGCACGTGTACTTCAGCTTTGCTATCAAGGCGTTCAATCGTTCCATCATAGCGCTCGATCGCGTTGTGCCCGATCGCTCCTGGTTCGCCGCCTTCCAACCCAAACGGTGGGATAACGCGATGCCCCGATAAGATGGCAGCGGTCATCGTTTCACGAAATTGAATCCGCCGCACAACTCCGTTGCCGCCAGAGTGGATGCCAACACCGCCACTATGGGCACGAATGGCAAACGCGTCCACTAAAACAGGGAAGCGCCATTCCAGGACTTCTGGATCGGTCAGCCGCGAGTTGGTCATGTGGGTTTGCACAGCGTCGGTGCCATCAAAGTCTGCCCCAGCACCGGAACCGCCGCAAATCGTTTCGTAGTACTGGTAGTGTTCATTACCAAAGGTGAAATTGTTCATCGTGCCCTGGGATGCTGCCATCACGCCCAAGGCTCCATACAGTGCATTGGCGATCGCTTGCGACGTTTCTACATTGCCTGCCACCACAGCCGCGGGATAGCGTGGATTGAGCAAGCAACCCTCTGGAACCAGGATGTGCAATGGTTTGAGGCAGCCTGCATTTAAGGGCATATCGTCGTCAATGAGGGTGCGAAAGACGTAGAGGACAACCGCTTTGCAAATGGCTAAGGGCGCATTCAAATTAGTCGCTTGCTGCGGGGACGTGCCTGCGAAATCGATGTAAGCATCACGATCGGCGCGATCGATAGTGATGTTGACACGAATCTCGCTGCCATCGTCCATTGCGTAAGTAAAGCTGCCATCTTTGAGTACCTCGATCGCCCGCCGCACGGCTTCTTCAGCGTTGTCCTGTACGTGCTGCATGTATGCCTGCACCGTTGCCAGTCCGTACTGCTCGACCATACGGGAAAGTTCCTGAACGCCGCGCTCGTTGGCAGCCATTTGGGCTTGCAAATCGGCTATGTTTTGGGCCGTATTGCGAGCCGGATGGTCGCCCGCGTTCAGCAATGCCAGTAGTGCTGCTGCTTGAAACTGTCCCTGCTCGACCAGCAGCATGTTATCAAGCAAGATGCCTTCCTGGTCGATCGTCGTGCTGTAGGGTGGCATGGAACCCGGTGTAATGCCGCCAATGTCAGCATGGTGTCCCCGTGACGCGACATAAAATAATGGGATCGTAGATGCCCCAAATACTGGCGTAATGACGGTAATATCGGGCAGATGCGTGCCCCCGTTGTAGGGATTGTTAGATGCGTAGGCATCGCCGCGTTTGATGGTGTCGCCTTTTGCCTGAATTAAGCTGCTCACGCTTTCGCTCATGGAACCCAGATGCACGGGAATGTGGGGCGCATTGGCGATGAGCTGTCCGTGTTGATCAAAAATGGCGCAGGAAAAATCAAGCCGTTCTTTGATGTTGACGGAGTAGCTTGTGTTTTGCAGCGTGACACCCATTTCTTCGGCGATCGATCGCACCAAATTATTGAAGATCTGAAGGAGAACGGGATCAGGCTTGGCGGGCGCTATCGCATGAGTATTAGTGCTGGAAAGGGCTGCTGCATCAGGTTGGCTCTCGCTTGCAGCTTCTCGCGTCAGAATCAAATGATTTTTGGCGGTTAACTCCGCGTACCAGCCGGGTTCAATGACGTTTGTGCCAGTCGGTTCAATAATTAACGCGGCTCCAATAATGCGATCGCCTGGACATAGAGCAGCGCGGTGATACACAGGTGCGTCGTGCCAGCGTCCCTTAGTGTAGATCTGAACGGTGGCAACCGATTCTAGCGGCGCAGTTCTGCTGCACGTCAACAAAGGTTCTTCAAGGTCGGCGGTTTGACCTACAACCTCTACGGCGATCGCCTCTACAATCAGCGCCTTTCCCGACATCGTAAAGCCATACCGCTGTTGATACGCCCGCTCAAAGCGATCGCGCATCGCGTCTACGGTACCAAACTCCACCACCAGCGCTGAATCGGTGCCTGCATAGCGGAGATGCGCTTTAAGGAGCACATGAATTTGCGCGTCATCAATGCCCTGCTGCTTGATTTCGGCACGTCCTTCAGCGGCGATCGTCGTCAGGCTTTGGTGCAGCATGGGCAGCGCCGTTTCGGTGAGTTCAACTTCGATTGCCTTTTCTTTGAGCGTTCGCACATCGGCTAACCCAATGCCATACGCCGATAGCACCCCAGCGTAGGGATGGAGGAAAATTTGGATCATCCCCAACGCCTCGGCAATTAAGCAGGCATGTTGTCCGCCTGCGCCCCCAAAGCAGCAGAGAGTATAGGTCGTCACATCGTAGCCGCGTTGAATGGAGATTTTTTTGATCGCAGTTGCCATCGTGTCGATCGCGATCGCCAGAAACCCATCTGCCACCTGTTCAGAAGTTCGTTGATCGGCTGTTTGTTCGCGAATGGTGGCTGCCAACTGCTCAAATGTTTGCCACACAATATCAGCGTCTAGCGGTAAAGCTCCCGTAGTGCCGAACACAGTGGGAAAGAAAGCGGCTTGAAGCTTGCCAACCATCACATTGCAGTCTGTAACGGTCAATGGACCACCGCGACGGTAGCAAGCTGGACCAGGATCGGCACCTGCGGAGGCGGGTCCCACTCGATAGCACGCTCCATCAAACGTCAGCACCGATCCACCACCCGCTGCGACGGTATGGATTAACATCATCGGTGCTCGTAGCCGCACGCCTGCCACTTCGGTTTCAAACGTGCGCTCATACTCGCCGTTGAAGTGCGAAACGTCGGTAGAGGTGCCGCCCATATCAAAGCCGATGATGCGATCGAACCCCGCCATGCTGCTGGTCTTAACGGCTCCAACAATGCCACCCGCAGGACCCGATAAAATGCTGTCTTTGCCTTGAAACTGGTGGGCATCAATTAAGCCCCCGTTGGACTGCATAAACATCAACTGCGGTCGTTGTGCATCGCGTCTCGTGGCAGGAGATGCTAGTTCACCTTCAAGCTCCCTTGCAACCTGATCGACATAGCGCCGCAAAATTGGAGACAGATAAGCATCGACAACGGTGGTGTCGCCGCGACTGACCAGCTTCATCAAGGGACTAACCTGGTGAGACACTGAAATCTGCGTAAACCCGATCGCGCGCACCAGGGTAGCTACTTGCTGTTCATGATCGGGATAGCGGTAGCCGTGGAGAAAGGCGATCGCACAGGCACGAATGCCGTCGTCGTAGGCAGTTTGCAGCGCTTGTACTAAGCCCTCGTTGAGCTGAACGGGCAGCAATACGTCTCCCTGAGCGGTGTAGCGTTCCTCTACTTCGATGACACGCTCGTACAGCATCTCCGGCAGCATGATGTGCCGCGCAAAAATGTTTGGGCGGTTTTGGTAGCCAATCCGCAACGCATCCCGGAAGCCTTTGGTGATCAGCAGGAGCGTGCGATCGCCCTTGCGCTCTAGCAGTGCGTTGGTCGCTACTGTTGTGCCCATCTTGACCGCTGCAATCTGCTCGGTTGGCATAGGCGCAGTGGGTGACAATCCTAAAAGCTCCCGAATGCCTTGAATCGCGGCATCGCTGTAACGGTCTGCATTTTCGGACAGCAATTTGTGAATGATGATTTCGCCATCTGGTCGTCGCGCCACAATATCGGTGAAGGTACCGCCGCGATCGATCCAGAATTGCCAGCCGCCGACCAGGGAGCGCGTTACAAAAGCAGGATTGTGTTCATTCATTGCACTTGTTCCGATTCACGGTACGTAGACTTATCAACAGGATGAGTGCGTTTCTACGTCAGGTACAGGAAACGTTACAAGGTGGAGATAACTTAATGCCACATTGCAGCCAATGCATTCGAGGAAGGGGTGACACCTCTGGCGCTTTACAAGGAGAAGACTAGCGCATCAATGCTCTTCTAAAGCCGCTGACCGAGTAGTGTGACACAGCAGGAGCGATGTCCGCTGCCGCAGGCTCTCGACTGGCAAACCTGCATCGCTCATCCACGCGGTACTTTGCTCCGCCAGCGCAGACTGTTTTGGTTTAACTGCCGCATGTAGGCATCCGGTTGAGCGATGATTGCTTCTGCGATCGCGATCGCCGCCTCTAGCTGAGCTTGAGTCAGTTGCCTGTAGGCTGGCTCTTTGCCCCGTTGCAACACCTCATACCAACATTGCCCAAACAAATTGTCCAGCACGATGCGCTGAAAGCAATGGTTCATACTAACTGGAAACTGCCGCTCCAGCGCAAGCTGTGGCAAGCTTTGATTCGTCAGGGTGAGATAGCGATCGCGTAGCTGTGCCAGTTCATCCATGACTAAACGCTGAGCAATGTCCCGCTAGCTAGCCGCTACCAGTGTGCTTGGTTGTGCGTTCGGTACGGTCGCTGGAACCGACGATCGCGCTTGAGACGCTTTGGTAACAGATTGTTGGCTCAGACTCACAGACTGGAAGCGCGGTCGTTCGATCTGGCTAGACTCCAATGCCTGCCTTTGGAAGGCGTGAAACAACAGTGCCAGCACAAGATAACCAAAGAAAAAATACTCTACCACCGTAGCAGCCATCGTCAAAAAAGCTTGTAGCGTGTCCATCAGCGTTGCTCCTTGCCTTTGCTCCTAAGATTATGACTCTGATCGCCCCGCCTGTCGATGTGTGCGGACAATTGTGTTTGCTTCGATGTGCGTTTGCACGGTTGAATCATGCCATCGGACATCATGCGCCCTCTTAGGAACAAGAATTTAATCACCTCGGCGTTTTCCGTAGGGGCGCACGGCTGTGCGCCCCTACCTACGAACAATTTGTCGGTTTTATTTAATCCACGATCCTTAGTAAAATGTGGTTCTACCAAGTGAGGCGACGATTGGGCAAGTGATTGCAGCCTTGCTTAGTCGCACGGGGACTGTAGTCAGTGCTTGAATCTCGATAGGTACGATCGTCATCCTGCCATGTTTATCTCTCAACCTTGAGTAAGGTTCGGACGAGACTCTAAAGTGAAACCAATCACGTTGCTCTAGATACTGCTAGTTGCTAACCGATTACTACTAACCGATTCATCATGTCTGTATGGCTTATGACAACACACTAAAGTATCTCGTTGAACAAGATCCTGAACCATTCGTCCAGTGGTTGCTTGGCACCGCATCCTCTGATGTTCAAGTGCTTAAAACTGAGTTGAGCCTTGAGCCAATCCGAGCGGATTCGGTGACATTTCTACAAACCAGTCAGCAAATTTTGCACCTGGAGTTTCAAACGCTGCCACAGTCCAGTCCGTCCTTACCGCTAAGAATGTTGGACTACTGGGTGAGGCTTTACCGTCAGTACAACTGCGAGGTTGTACAGGTCGTGATCTTTCTGAAGCCAACGATATCAGAAGCGGTCTTCGTCGATCGCTTCACTGCCCCCAGAACCTTTCACCATTACCGGGTGATCCGCCTTTGGGAAGAAGATCCCGCACCACTACTGGTAACGCCCAGCTTGCTGCCCATAGCAGTTTTAGCTCGAACAACCGCTCCTAATGCTTTACTGCAACAAGTAGCAGCTCAAGTGGATATGATTGAATCAATTGATCTACGGCAGAACATTTCGACCTGTGCCCAATTGCTTGCAGGGTTGGTCTTTAATCACGAGCAAATTCACCAGTTTTTTCGGAGGGACATGATGAAAGAATCCGTTGTCTACCAAGAAATTCTCCGAGAAGGTTTGCAGGAAGGCTTGCAACAGGGCTTGCAACAGGGCTTGCAAGCAGAGATTAACCTGCTTGTGCGGCAGTTGACTCACCGATTAGGAACGGTTCCGCAAGCGTTACAGAACCAGATTCAGGGGTTATCGATCGCTCAGCTAGAAGATTTAGGTGAGGCGTTGTTAGATTTTTCCAGTCAGACAGAGTTAGAAAATTGGTTGTCGAGACTGGAAGGCTAGTGTGATGTGTTGAGTTCATTCCTGAATCCAACCGCCAACTCCTTCGTGATCGCTCGGTAGGCTTTCTCACCGTTAAAATCGGAGATCGGCAAAATGGCTACTGTAGTCATGATTCTCGCTTAAAGATGAACACTTTTGTAGAAACAGCTCATAATGCTTCGCCACAGCTACCGGATCTGGTTGTGCAGCTTTCTGTTTTGGTAAAGATACAGATTGACCTTCATATTTTATGTACGAAGTAGCCATTAATTCAGGAGAAATGACAATTTTGTGTGTCTCAGGATGAATAGATAGCAAATGTAAGTCAAAAAGAGTGTGTATATCTGCTCTTAATGACAGACCATTAGCTATACGGTTAGTTTCAGCACCTTTATATGGAATGATATGTGCCGCTTCCAGAGCTGGTTCAGCATTACAACCTGTTACTGAGCACTGATGATTATAGGCTTCTAGTAATTTACGGCGAAACTCCCCTTGCCCTTGTCGCTGCACGATAGAAGTAATTACTCGCCGCCTTGCATCTTCAACATTTTCAGCATCAAAATACCCTTCAGCCTCAACCAATTGACGCTGCTCAAACAATTCAGACTGTTCCTGTTTTGATATGGATGAAGCAGACTTTAAGGAAAGCGGATAAGCTTCTTTGACAAGAAATTCAGAAACTGCCTCCAAATTGTCAGATGGTGAAAGCTCAAAAAAGTAGGGAAAGTTTTTCTCCCAAGAATTATTTGTTTTTGTTCGTTTCTGAAGATTGATTGTGCTTGGGACTTGATGGCAATCTGAGTCGGGTGCAGCACGAAAATAAATCCTTAGATTTGGACTATTTTTTCGGTGGTACAGAAATACAAATCGATTACCTGTTTGATGAAAAATTGCACAGGTGTTTTTTGCTTCCTTACGCTCAATATCCGAAATTTGCTTTTGCATTAAGCTAAGGATTGAGTTACAAGTTACTTGTGACTCAACATGGCTGTCTTCATGGCTTGTCATGAGTTACCTACATAGCTCAAACCTCGGCACCTCAATTATGTTGCTTTATTTTGTGATCGCCAAGACGGTCAAATGACCCGATCGCCCTTCGCCACCTGTTTAGTTGAGCCTTATCAAACCTTCGCCCATCAACCGTGTGCGATCGCTCGATTAAGGATGAGCGCGATCGCCTACTGTCCTTGCCCCACCAACCATGCTTCTAGATCTGACAGGCTGGCAAAATCTAACAGGGCTTCGCCCAATGACTCCAGTTGGTGAAGAGAGAGTGCGTTGATGCGCGATCGTACTGATTCAGGTAGCGCTCCGATTCGTCGATTGAGGAGTCGGAGAACCAACGAGCGGGCTTCGCGTTCAGCGCCCTGCTGCATTCCCCGTGCTTCCGTTTGCCGCTCCCATTCCAAATAGGCTTGCGATAGAGTTGCCATCAGTGCTTGCTCCTCGTTGTTGATCGCTCCACTGCCCTCGATTGTAACCTTCCACACCACCAGCAGTTGTAAGACGCTCGATCGTCGTGCATCCTCCTCTGGCAATCCAAGTAGCTCTAAAATGGCTTGCCGTTGCGTTTTAGCCCGTCCCAGAATCCTGATCCACAGCGTTTCTTCAGTTTGAGGCAGTTCATCAATTGCCACGATCGCGGTCTTATTTGCCTCTGGCAGAAAATAGATTCCTGGTAGCCAATCACTCCGCGGTTACCCACCAAAGGCAGCGACTACAGGGTGCGTGGCGGTTGCTGCCAGAAGCCATAAATGTGGTAGATCACGTTCCGTCTGGGCTAACCCGTTCTGCTCAGTTTTGCGACGTTGGTCTTCTTGCAGCCATAGTAGTTTGAGCAAGCAACTTCTGACTTCCTGACGAGTCGGTGCATGGTGGTAAGGTTCAAGCAAGCAAGGGGTAGTAGTAATGCGGTTCAACAACCCTAAATCAACCGCTGGTGCAACCAAACCCGCCGCAGGCATAAACCACACATCGACAAACTTAGATTCACCCGGCACTTCCAGATTGCGTTGTACAGTGCCCAATGGTTCCAGAAACACCTCCAGATATTGTTTTGCCAATTGATCAAACCGAATACGAGGCATGCAAAAGGTTCGGCAATAGTACACTTATCCTACCATTGCAGGCTGAGAATTCAGCAATGATCTTATTTTGGGATGGGAGGATCGCAAGTAACCGCTTCAGCGCTAACTTATGAAATATTGGTGGAGAGAGTAAGCAGACCCAGAAAAACCTTATGACGAACCCAGAAGCGTATCGCGTTGAGAAAGATTCAATGGGCGATCGGCAGTTGCCCGACACCGCGTACTACGGCATCCAAACGCTGCGAGCGATCGAGAACTTTCCCATTAGCGGCTTAAAGCCCTTGCCGACCTATGTCGATGCCTGTGTGCTGATTAAAAAGGCAACCGCGATCGCCAATGGTGAACTCAACTGCATCACGCCCGAAATCAGTCAGGCGATCGTGCAGGCTGCTGACGAAGTGCTGAACGGGAAACTGCGGGATCAGTTTGTGGTGGATGTGTATCAGGCGGGTGCTGGCACGTCCCATCACATGAACGTCAATGAGGTGCTGGCAAATCAGGCGCTGGAAATTCTCGGCGACGTAAAGGGCAATTATGAACGACTCAATCCCAACGACCATGTGAACTACGGGCAGTCTACAAACGATGTGATTCCGACCGCAATTCGGATTGGTGGGCTGCTGGCGCTGGAGCGAGCGCTATATCCGGCATTGGCAAGCGCGATCGCGGCATTGGAGGCAAAAGCGCAGGAATTTCAGGATGTCATTCGATCGGGCAGAACACACCTACAAGACGCGGTGCCTGTGCGGTTGGGCGACAACTTCCGCGCCTGGGCACAGATTTTGAGCGAACATCTGCTTCGCATTGAAACGGCTTCTAAAGATCTAATGGTGCTTGGTTTAGGCGGGAGTGCAGCGGGCACCGGACTCAACACCCATCCTCAGTACCGCTTTCGGGTTGCAGAAATCCTATCTGACTTGATTGATCAACCGCTGCGACCTGCGCCTCACTTAATGGCAGCGATGCAAAGCATGGCTCCGTTTGTGAATGTCTCCGGCTCCTTGCGGAATCTGGCGCAAGATTGCGTCAAAATCTCTCACGATTTGCGCCTGCTCGATTCGGGACCCAAGACGGGCTTCAAAGAAATTCAACTGCCGCCTGTCCAGCCCGGATCGTCCATCATGCCAGGGAAGTACAATCCCGTGATGGCGGAAATGACTTCAATGGTTTGCTTTCAGGTGATGGGCTACGACAGCGCGATCGCCCTTGCCGCTCAAGCCGGACAACTCGAACTCAACGTCATGATGCCCCTCATTGCCTACGATCTGATTCACAGCATTGAGATTCTCGGCAACACGATCGCCGCCCTTGCAGAGAAAGGCATTAAAGGGATTACCGCCAATCGCGATCGGTGTCTTGCCTATGCAGAGGGCAGTTTGGCATTAGTAACGGCTCTCAACACGCACATCGGCTACCTCAACGCAGCGGCTGTGGCAAAAGAATCGTTAGAGACGGGTAAATCGCTACGTGCCATCGTGTTAGAGCGCCAACTAATGAGTGCCGAAACGTTAGCAACGGTACTGAACTTAGAAGCAATGAGCCAACTGCCAGAGGCATAAGCAAGCAGGGGTTTTGTGTATTGGGATGCACAGTAAATCTCAGCTTTAGCCGCTCTACCCAGCGAGTCACTTCCTCCTGCTAATATCGCGCCTCCAGAGGCGATCGAAGTGTTGCCGCCTGCAAAGGTGTCCTCTTCGGCAAGAGAGGTTCTCCTACCGTCCAACACTCCTCTAACCGCGATCGAGCAAGCTTCATAGAATTCTAAGCTTGGAGTTCAAACGCTTGAGTCTGGTACTCGTTGTCATTGGTCAAGCTAAAAGCTTTAGGTTGTAGAGAATCCGTCCTAAGCTGACTGCCCATTCATGACGTTACCTCAAGACTGGGGAGAGAATCGCGCAAAACTCAACGTGCAAAATGCTGAACTTTCGAGCGTGGTCAGTACAATGCTAGTGAATAGATTCCAGATCTTGACATGAGACCCTGGGACGTTAGAGCACAGAAGACCGATTCAGGCTCATTAGCAGCAAGTTTGAATCGATCAGCCTCTAGCCCAAAGTCTCTTAGTCTATGTGTCGAAACGCCCAACGTTGGTGCATAACAGACCGTTAGCCAACAGCGGTCATTGCTGAAGTTGCGAACTTAGACTACCCATTGTGGGTGGTATACAGAGTCAGCAAGGTAAGGCAAACTCATTGAAGAGGGCGTTTAGAACGACTGGGACGGCAACCTCATGATGTTGACTGAAACGATGGTATTGGCTGAAGTACTGGCAACCGAGTGGCGATCGCGGTTAGAGGCAGATATCCCAAGTCACAGTGCCGCGACGCGAGAAAGCATCGTGCGCTGGCTCATGGGTGATAATTTATCTCGCTTTGATGACCTGACACCAACGTCACGACAGGTTGCAGAGCAAGCAATGGACTACCGCTACCGGATTCTCCGTCAGCGCTATCTCGACTTTGGACCAGAGCGCGCCTACAAAAGTCTGATTCAGCGGTTGAGCAGCCTCTTCTTAATTCGCAACAAAATTCGGACGTGGATTGCGCTGTCTCGCGATCGCCAGCGGACTGTGGTGGATGTGCTTCAAGAAGTGATTCAAGAACTGCTGCAAACTGACAACTACATGCAGCAGCAGATTCTCTGGATCTCCAAATGCACTCAGGATACACGTCTACGCAATGCCTTGCTGTTGGCAAGCACTGAAGAATACTGCCTACGTCCTATCCGCAATCAACCGCTCCTCTCCTACCGCTTTGTTAACTACCTGCGCCGATCGCAGCGGGGCGGCATGACGCAGGTTCCCGCTCAAGAGTTTATCCGCTTGGTTTCCGAAGAAATTTCGCCCGATGAATCAGAAGGCTCCATTAGCCTGCTAGACTCCCAGGCGGTGGCTCAATATCAGGATAGCCAGTCGGCAGAAGAGCAACAGGAGCTACGCGCCGCCGTTTGCCAACGTTTTGAAGCTTACCTTTTGGATAAGCTCGGTTCTACAGCAGCAGAATGGCTGCGGCTCTATCTCCAGGGTCGTTCACAAGAAGCGATCGCCGAAGCGCTGGATCTGCCAGTGCGACAAGTCTACCGCCTTCGTGAAAAAATCAACTACCACGCCGTTCGGGTCTTTGCCTCTAAAAGTCAACAAGAGCTTGTTGTCGCCTGGTTAGGCAATGCGCCAGAGCGAGACGGTTAGCTTACTGGGCAAGAAGGGAACATTTGGTTCAGTACTGAGGCAACAGCAATCAGCGGGTCTCTGCTGGTTACTGTTGCAGGTTAAGAAGAACGTGGGCACCCTCTTAACCAGAAAATGCTACAAAGTAGTCAGTAGTGGACATCGTTGCACTGAACATGCTGGCGACTGACAGCTAATAGCTTTTGGGAGCTTTGAGTCTATTTAAGTACCTCTACTCAATCATGGTAAAGGTTTAGCTTAGAAGCTTAGATTGACTGTGAAATAAGCAATGACTGTGGATGCCAACTCACCTTTTGCAATAAGCTAGACTTGGTACATTGCTTAGTCTAGTCGGCACTTTAGACCAATGCTACTTGTGGGTTGCTCCTAACACTGGCGATCAGCAAAGAGCATCTCATCCAGCCAACAGTGGCGGCATGGCAAGCTGGTTGGTGTAGTTCGCTTTCGCCTCGTTAGAAAACTGCCTGCCACTGCAACGCAGCCTTCAGATGCAAAACTAGCGCCATCATTTGTAAGACCGTCAACAGCAGCTTGTAAGACCGTCAACAACAGCATTCGTGCCAAGCACTTGCAAGACTGAGGCGATCGAGAGACCAAGTACACAGGTTCAGTACATTTCTATGGTGTCTTCACCGGGCGACCAAATTGAAGCGCAGGCAACAGACCTAAAGAGCTTTGCGGCTCCGGCAAAGCCCAAAACCGACTGGACTGCTCAGCTCGATACCGAACAAGTCTTCCGTCTGGTTGACAGCATTCTTCCATTTGAGGCGTGCCTGTATCATCAATTGCTGCCACTCTCACTGGAAGGTAGCCGCCTCAAGCTAGGTATGGTCAATTTGGACGATGCGGCTGCTTTGGACTATGTGCGCCGCATTCTGGCGTATATGAACTGTTCATTGGTGCCGCAAACGCTGGCGACGGATGTGCATCATGCCGCACTGTCTGCCTACTTGAGCTACACGGGCAGTCAAAGACAGCCAAGCCGTCCCAAAACCACTGCACGCGCGATCGCTCAGCAGACTGGACAGCGGCTGACCGCACAAGATGCCGTCAACCATGGTGCAGCCGAACGTGCCAGTACGGCGGCTGTAGAGGCACAGTTCCCAGTCGATCAAGACGCTCACCCGACGCTCCTCGTCGATAGCCCCGAAGACCTTAACGTTCAAGCTTTAGACCTTGCCCCGCCTCAAGCGCCATCACCGTTCGTGCCGTCTCCGCTGGTTGTTGCTGATGCCGCGCTGGACACGCGATCGCCTGCCCCGACCGATGCCGCTAAACTGTCGAACGATTTTAACCGTCTTCGAGAAACGTTTATTCTCAAAGCAGATCACCTGCCTGCTACAACCAACCCGCCAGAACGTCCCACACCCGGCGATGCTCTGCCGATTTTGCCAGTCGAGCCAAAGCATCTCTCAGAACCAGTGGCGGTTTTAGCAACATTGCCACCCTCCGAATTGCTGGTTGAACTGCTGGGGCGGCTGCTAGTCAGTGGTATTGGGCGGCTGTATTTTGAACGACAGCTACAGCATGGTCGCATCCTCTGGAGCCAAAATGGCGTTTTGCAATCGGTCTTAGAAGCGCTGCCGCTGGACGTGATTCAAGGGGTCGTCAATGAACTGAAGCTGCTGACTCACCTACCCTTGATTCCAGTCCACAAGCCCAAACAAGTTGAAATCGAGCGGCTTTACCAGAAACAGCGCCTTCTACTGCGTTTGCGCGTGATGCCTGGGGCAAATGGAGAAGAAGCGACCGTCCAAGTGCTACGAGGCGCTGCGTTAAAGTTTTACCAGCAGCAACAGCTTACCAGCCTGAGCCGCGATGCGCTGGCGATCGTGCAAGAACTCCAGCTAAAAGTCAGCGAGATCCGTACCCGCTTTTATCCCTTACACAGCCCTGAGCAACTGAGCATTCTGCCTGCGCTCGATCAAGTGATCCAAAACGTCGAACAACAGCTAGAGGTATTGAAAGCCATGCGGCGAGCTGAAACACCGGATCAAGGCAAAGAGTGAAGTGAACCATCGCCTTTAAGACCTTGCGGTAAGACCTTGGGCAACGAGCGATCGTCGTTTACATAGCCGCAGTAACATTGAGGATCAGTGAATCGATCGCGCTTTGGCGGCTCCACCCGATAGCGAACCTGGTTGCGTGCTTAACTTACGACGATAGCTATACTGACCATAAACATTAACTAGGTAAGGCATCGCATAGGTGGCAATCACAGAAAGCCAGCGTTCGAGATTCATTTCTCTTCGTCAAAGCGCCAGACCGTGGTTGATCACAAACAGCAGAGAGCCTACAAAGATCGCGGTCTTAAAGCCTGTAGACACAAATTCTGGATCGAATAGACTGACAATGTAACCTTTAACCATTCGCATCAATCAATTTGCTCCAAACGTGATTACACAAACTCGCCTCGAGCCACCAGAATTACTTTGCCGCCGACCGAAACCTGAAGCTTGGTTGCTGCTTTTGTTGCTTTAAGCAATAAAAGTGACGGTCTACCCATTTCATAGCCCTGCTCAACGCGGAGATCAATAGAAGATGTCCCAAAGTAAGAGTATTGCACTAAATAGCCTGCTAAACAGCCATTAGCGCTACCAGTTGCAGGATCTTCTGGAATACCCAATGAATCGGCAAAGACACGCACGCTAAGCTGATTCTCGGCGTGATAGGTTTCTGGACAAAAGACCAGTATTTCCTTTGCCTGTGTATGCTCAATCAATGCAAAATAGCGATCTTTGTTGACTTTAATACGCTTCAGCGCATGATGTGTTTTGAGCGGCACGATGATGAAGGGAACGCCTGTCGAAACAGCTTGAATGGGGAAAGTTTGATCAATATCGGTCAGGTCAAGATTAAGCAGAGGCGCGATCGCCTCTGCCGTAAATAGCTCACCAAACACGGGCGATCGTTGCTCCATCCACAGCACATCAGCCAGCCCGTTTTCATAGAAGATACTGACAGGGATTTGTCCGATTTTAAGATTGAGCGCAAGCAGCTCAACAGGCTGTTTAATGATTTCCTGCTGCAAAATAAATGCCGTTCCCAACGTCGGATGTCCAGCAAACGGTAGCTCTTTCGTTGGGGTAAAAATCCGTACATCATATCCATTTGATCGTGCCTCAGACGACAAAATGAACGTGGTTTCTGAATAGTTCATCTCCTTCGCAATCTGCTGCATTTCCTCTGAAGTAAGCATTCCGACATTGGTGAAGATTGCCAACTGATTGCCCGCATACTTTGCCTCGGCAAACACATCAACGATATAGAAAGTCAGAGGAGATATAGGCATAGATTAACCCTGTGTCATTGACAAGCATGATGCTGTGGCGTTAGTTGCGATCGACGATTGACTAGCAGCTTTTTACTAACGCTAACCGCTAAATGTGGCATGGAGCGAGGGGCATCAGAATGCCTCATCCTTCTGATACCAAATCTCGCAATAAACGCTACAGGTACGCCCTCACCCTTTTCTGGTATGCCAAAGGCTTTAAGCCCTCTCCCACAGGAGAGAGACTTTGAATGCGGCTCTCTTCTCCCCTTGGGAGAAGGGTTGGGGATGAGGGCAAGCTCTGTGTCCTTTGCTCATTGATTTGGTATGACTCCTGACTTCCGACTCCTGACTTCTGACTCCTGAGACCAATTTCGTATGAATCTGCATAGAACTGTCGGTTGGGTTGAGTCTAACGAAACCCAACAGAGCCGACGCTGGCGTTGGGTTTCACGCTGTTCAACCCAACCTACAGTTCATGATTTTATGCCTCTTCAAAAAGATTTGGTATGACTTCAGGTAAACTTTGCCTTTTTTCTGTAATCTTGCCGATTTTTTTGCTGCCGCTAGAAGAAAGGAGTAGACACTAGGTGGTGAGCAAAATGGTCAGACTCATTGGAACAGGACTCCTTGCGGTGGGTGTAGTGGTTGTGTTGATCAACCCGATGTTGGTGCAAATCTGGGTGGTGGCGATCGCTCTGGGGCTATTGTCGCACTGGGTTACTCAGAATTGACATTAAGCAACGGACTATGGAGGATGGACAAAGACCGACAGCTAACAGCTAACAGCTAAACATCCAAAGACTCTTGTAAAATTACAAACGTTGCCGTAATCAGAGGAACCAATGGCAGAGACACTTTTCTTCAATGCCCTGCGTGAAGCGATCGATGAAGAGATGGAGCGCGACCCTACCGTCATGGTGATGGGAGAGGACGTGGGGCACTATGGCGGTTCCTACAAAGTGACGAAGGACTTGTACAAAAAGTACGGCGAGCTACGCTTGTTAGATACGCCGATCGCCGAAAACAGTTTTACCGGGATGGCAATAGGAGCCGCAATGACGGGTCTGCGCCCCATTATTGAAGGCATGAACATGGGGTTCTTGCTGCTGGCATTTAACCAGATTGCGAACAATGCTGGAATGCTGCGCTATACCTCTGGAGGCAACTACAAGATTCCGATGGTGATTCGGGGTCCTGGCGGCGTGGGTCGGCAGTTGGGCGCGGAACACTCGCAGCGGCTAGAAACCTATTTCCAAGCAGTCCCAGGACTCAAAATTATTGCGTGTTCCACTCCGTACAACGCCAAAGGTTTACTAAAATCCGCGATTCGTGACAATAACCCAGTGCTGTTTTTTGAACACGTTCTGTTGTACAACCTGAAGGAAGATTTGCCGGAAGGTGAGTATCTGCTGCCGTTGGATAAAGCAGAAGTGGTGCGATTGGGCGAAGATGTCACGATCATTACCTATTCTCGGATGCGGCATCATGTCATGCAGGCAGTCAAGACGCTGGAAAAAGACGGTTACGATCCTGAAGTGATTGACCTGCTCTCGCTGAAACCATTGGATTTTGATACGATCGGTGCCTCCATTCGCAAAACTCATCGCGTGATTATTGTGGAAGAAGCCATGCGAACGGGTGGGATTGCGGCTGAAGTGATTGCATCCATTAACGATCGCTTTTTTGACGAGTTAGATGCTCCTGTCTTACGCCTCTCGTCTCAAGATATTCCTACCCCTTATAATGGCGGACTGGAAAATCTGACGATCGTGCAGCCGCAACAGATTGTGGAAGCTGTCCAAAAAATGGTGGCAGTGAAAGTTTAGATCACTAAACCGATCGCGGCAGCTAAACGTGCTGATCGCTAGTGGCTAGGAGAGGAGGCTTGAACCCTGTAGAAAGTCCTCTTACACACGCGCGATCAGAAAAGCCTGTACTCAAAGCAGTGGTTTCAGTTTGAAGCCGCTAGAGGTTTTAGGGCTTACACAGGACTAACTTTAAAGGTTCAGCTCAGAGTGACATCACGTGTGTCAATCGCTCGATGGTCGTAAAAATTGGCACCTTTGATTAAGACTTCTTGCTGATTGAGTCTCAGCAGCAACGAAGATACGGTTTTAAGCATGTTGCAGCAAGACCCAGATGCCAACGAAAGGAGAAGCAGAATGGCACAAGCAAAACCCGGTGATACGGTTAAAGTTCACTACACCGGCAAACTAGATGATGGCACCGTGTTCGATTCATCGGCTGACCGCGAACCACTAGAGTTTACGCTCGGTTCAGGAAGTATTATCCCTGGCTTTGAGCAAGCGGTTTTAGGGATGAATCTGGGTGAGTCAAAGACAGAAGTCATTCCCACAGATGATGCCTATGGCCCACATCTGGACGAGATGGTTGTTGTGGTCGATCGTCAGCAAATGCCCCTCGAAATTGAGCCTCAGATTGGTCAGCAGCTTCAGCTTCAGCAGGAGGATGGACAAGTCTTACCGGTAGTCATTACTGATGTTTCTAGTGCTTCTGTGACGTTGGATGCAAATCATCCGCTTGCAGGCGAAGCGTTGACGTTTGACATTAAGCTGGTTGAAATCGCTTAGGAACAAGAATTTAATCACCTCGGCGTTTTCCGTAGGGGCGCACGGCTGTGCGCCCCTACCTACGAACAATTTATCGGTTTTATTTAATCCACGATCCTTAGAGAAAAGTCGTTGCTTCTGTAGGGAGGTTGTATGTACCTCTCTACAGACTGAAATGAGCGCCTTTAAGACTGCGGCTGTCCTTGCTGGCGGCGATCGCACAGGTCAACAAATGTCTTCACCGCTTGAAGATAGTCGCTCTTACCCACTTCAGCAACGTCATTGTGGGCTGCTCCAGCGACCCAGAACAATTGTTTAGGTTGCGGCGAAGCCGCGTAGAGGGCTGCACTCATGCTGGCTGGAATTTTGGTATCAGCCGTCCCATGAATATACAGAACGGGTAGCCTGAGCGATCGCACTTTTGCGATCGAGTCAAACCGCTGAGTCAGCAGCAAATTAATTGGGAAAAACCGAAACATGGCTGGATCGATCAAGGCGTACGTGTTTGTAAACGAGCTTTGTACAATGAGTCCAGCCGTTTCTGGATGAGCCAGTGCCAAGTCAATCGCGATCGCGCCTCCCAGCGAATGTCCAAAGAGAAGCAACCGTTTTGGGTCAATGCCACGCCGCTGCACGAGATAATTCCAGGCTGCTTTGGCATCCTGATAGACGTTAGCTTCCGTCGGAAAACCACCACCACTGCGACCATAGCCACGATAATCCACCATCAAAACGGCAAAGCCTAATTGGTGAAAGCGCAGTGCTTGGGAAAGATTAGCGCCAATGTTGGCTCCGTTGCCGTGTAGATGTAGAACCACACCCCGCTCTACCCCTTGAGCCGGAAGCCACCAGCCATGCATCTGCTCTAAATTAGTCTCCTGACTTGGCAAAGCCTGGCTTGACGGTGTGACCGGAATCCAAACCTCTTCATACGGCAAATCGAGGGCGCTAGGTGTGGTTTCGATCGTCTTAGAAGGAAAGAAAATCAGATGAGTTTGGCGCACAAACAGCAACGTACAGCTAGCGGCATACGTCAGCACCACTGCTGCCAGACCGCCGAATAACACCTTTAAATTAAGACTGAGCATAAACTAAGACTGAGCAACATGTATCACGCTGAAAGCTGCCTTTGGTTATCAGGTCTGCTTCGTTGCAAGCCACTGGGCGATCGCCTGCACTAATCCTTCTAACGTGTACTCTTGCGCTTCCACATCAACCCGACCTAGCAAGCTACCGCAGGCTTTTGTTGTTTGCGGACCGATCGACGCAAGGCAAACTCCTTCAAGCCACGACTGCCAAGCGTTGTCGGGTTGCGACTGCTCTAAAAGCTGGCAGAAATGTTTGACGGTTTTGGCGCTGGCGAAGGTAATGACATCTACCGTGCGGGCTTGGAGCGCTGCTAAGGCGGCAGGGTCGATCGTCGCTGGACAGCGTGATTGGTAGGCAGCTACTTCAGTCACGACAGCACCCCGGCTGACAAAATCCTTAACCAACAGATCCCGACCACCACTCTCGACTCTGGGAAAGAGAAGGCTGGCTCCACTCAATGAACCTGGAAAATGAGCAGCCAGCGAATCAGCCACAAAGGCTGGTGGCACAAAATCGGGCTTTAAACCACGTTGCTCTAGCTTCTGCGCCGTCTTATCACCAACAACGGCAATTTTGATGCCTGCCAAAGCGCGAAGATCGCGAATTTGAGTGGCTAGGCGCTCAAAAAAGTAATCAACGCCGTTGGCAGAAGTCAGCAGCAGCCAATCGAAATCAGCCAGACGAGCCAGAGCGTCATCTAACGCATTCCAGTTCGACGGCGGCACAATTTCTAACGCTGGCATTTCGACAACCGTTGCCCCATCGCGCTGGAGCCGTGCTGTAAATTGACCCGACTGATTGGTCGATCGCGTGACTAAAACCGTTTTACCCGTAAAAGGCAAGGCTGTATTTGAAGTTGAATCTGAGGTAGTGAGCACAGTTGCTTGGAGTGAAGAAGGACGTGGTTGAAGGTAGGAGCGTAGCCCTACCACTTCGCCGATGACAATCACACAGGGGGAGAGCACTTCCGTGGCAGTTTGCTGCACGATGGTAGACAGCGTACCGTCCCAAATTTGCTGTTGAGGACGGCTTGCCCAACGGATGATGGCGATCGGCGTTTGGGGCGATCGCCCGTGCGCTTGCAACTGGCGCAAAATCTCAGGCAAGTGCTGCCCACCCATGAGAATGACCAGAGTATCGATTTGTGCCAGCGCTTGCCAGTTTAGCCCAGCGGGATCGTGGCTACTAAGCACTGTAAAACAGCGGCTCAGCACTGGATCGGTCAGTGGAATCCCAGCCAGTAACGGCGCTGCCAGCGCTGAAGAGATTCCAGGCACCACTTCAAACGCACAGTCTGCTGCCGTTAACGCTTCGATTTCAGCCTGACAGCGACCAAAGATAAACGGATCACCGCTCTTCAGCCTGACCACGTGCTGCCCTTGCAAACAGTGACGCACCAGCAAAGTATTAATGTCTGCTTGTAGCATACTGGGTTTACCGCCCCGTTTGCCAACATTAAGCAGCAGACAGGTTTCTGGCACTAGCTGTAGCAAAGCGCTGTCCACGAGTGCGTCATACACTAAGACCTCGGTCTCAGCCAGTAGGTGTTGTGCCCGCATCGTGAGATAGGCTGCATCACCAGGTCCCGACCCGACAAGATAAACAGTCCCTCTTTGTTTAGTCATGCATGACCATAGCAGCAGCAAGCGTGAAGATAAACTTTATCCCAGGAAAAAGCGAAAAACTACCCAAGCAATCTGGTGGATGGTCGGTTAGCCTGGGTGACATCCTGAACAATTATGCTTTGAACCGTCACACTCAAACGCCTCTTCAAACTTGACGCACCTATAGAATGACTACAGTTCATAAGCGCGCCCTACACATCGGTCTTGGTGCAGCGATTTTTACCACTGCTGCAACTATCACGTCTGTGACGCTACATTTCAAGCCGTCGCTGGTAGATGGGTTACAGGCATTACGCACAGCAAAAGCGCCGCATACAGTCTGTAATACGATCGCCACTGACCCTTCCCCACCGCTCAACGTGCGCTCTAGCCCAGTGGTTGCACCTGACAATGTGGTAGGCACCGTACGGAATGGCACCCGGTTGGCAGTCGTCGATCGCAATGAGGGTTGGCTGAGAATTAACCAGCCGCTTGATGGGTGGGTGTATCAAGATTTAACGGTGACAAGCTGTATTCCGGCAGCACCTCAGGCAGAGGCTAAAACGCCGATCGCAGATAACGGACTCAGCGTTCTAGCAGAGGCAACAGAACGCTATCAAACGGGCGACCTCAACGCCGCGATCGCCCTGACACAAACGATCCCCGCCAGTAGTGCCGCCTATCAGCCAGCCAAAGGTGCCGTTAACCAATGGCAGCGCGACTGGAAAACCGCCGAAACAACCTTTGGGGAGATGCAGACCGCGATCGCCGAACGTCGCTGGCAAGATGTACTCATTAAGGTGCAAACTTTTCCAGACAATCGGTTTTGGCGTGCCAAGCTGACTCCGATCGTTAAAACAGCGATTCAACATCAAAACGGTAGTTAGAACGGTAGCCAACGCTTACTGTGGCGTATCCACGCCTCGAAGCACCCGACAAGGATTGCCCACTGCCACAACATTTGCAGGAATATCTTTGACGACGACGCTTCCGGCTCCGATAGTGGTGTTGTCACCAATGGTGACACCGGGACAGATGATCGCACCACCCCCAAGCCAAACGTTATTGCCAATATGAATCGGCGCAGCGAGTTCCCGTCCCGTCAGCCGTACGGTGGGATCAGTGGGATGGGAGGCAGTGTAAATCTGGACATAGGGGGCGCAGAGTACATCATTGCCAATGTGCACCGTGTTGCAGTCGAGAATCACGCCGCCGTAGTTCATGTAGAAGCGATCGCCCACCACAATGTTGCTGCCGTAGTCGCAGTGAAAGGGGGGCACAATTTGCGGCGCTTCGCCCACAGCACCAAAGAGCGCTTGCAGGGTTTGGCACCGCTTCTCCCGCTCTGTTTCTGTCGTTTGGTTATAAAGGCGCAAGAGGCGACACGCCCGCTGGTTTTCTGCCTGCAACTCAGCATCACTGGCAAGATAGAGTTCGCCTGCCAGCATCTTTTGCTTTTCGGTTTTTGAAGTGTCGTTCATGAAGAAAGCTTCTGTAGGGACGTTACATAGCGTTTTCCGACCTAATGATGTACATCTAATACCAATTTAAAGCATGACGGCTACAGATCCAAGCGCTGGGTCGGGGCAAGGCATTGCCTTGCCCCGACAAGATGTGTCGCCTTTTCAATTCAAATTGGTATCACTTGACCGGCGACAAAAAATTGTGCCTCCCTACTTACAGCACATTCCTAATGATGCCGCCGGATCTGAGCCTGATGAAAACCCAACCGATCGCCACCAATCCTTACCCTCGAAACCCTGATGACTGAACGCTTACGTCAAAGCCTACTTCTCCATCCCCCACTCCCCACTCCCGATTCCCCACTCCCCACTCTTAAATCCCAAACAGCGTTTGCAACCGTTTGCGAATTCTGACGATCGGCGTTTCTTCAGAGAACTCGGTCAACAGTCCCATTTCGCGGAGAGTCTGCTGACGTTCCATGAGCTTGTGCGCGATCTGGTCGGCGAGTCCGCGATGGTCTTCGAGGAGCGTTTGCAGGTCGTTGCGTTCGATGACAAAGAGGACGGTATCGGTGAGGGTGCGGACGGTTGCCGATCGCGGGATGCCCATCAGCAGAGACATTTCGCCAAAGAATTCGCCTTCGTTCAGCGTGGCGATATATTGCTCGACTCGTTTGGAGAAGATTTCGACCGAGCCGTTGAGGATGATGTAGAACGATTCGCCCGGAGTGCCTTCTTCACAAACAACCTGCTCAGCGGGGAAAAGCTGCCGATAGCCGTATTCAATCAACTGCAACAGTTCCTCATCGTTACATTGCTCGAAGTAAGAAATGCGTCGGAGCATATCGCGCAGAGTCAGATTGTTGGGCGCTTTGGGTGCAGGCTTGCGACCGTCGATCGCATCCCCCTCTAGATATTTGCCATGACCCGCCTCGATCGCGTCTCCACGCTGAAAGAGATGCGCCAATTGCTCGATATTGCGGATGTTGAGATCTTGCTGGGGAAAGGGAATTTCGATATGGCGCTGGTGCAATTCGCGATCGAGGGCAAAATAGAGCGCACTTTTGATCGGCTCACTTTCAGTGGGTTGGTTCGTCCAAACCAACAGTTCAAACTGCATGGCGCTGTCGCCAAAGCCTTTGAACCAAACGCGCGGCGCTGGATCGGTCAGCACTTTGGGATCTTTCCGAGCAGCGTCCAGGAGGGCTTCGGTGACAATCAACGTATCGCTACCATAGGCAACCCCGACCGGAATGTGGAGGCGACAGCGCGGGTCACGGTAACTCCAGTTAATGATGTTGTTTTCCACAAAGCGGATGTTGGGCACGATGACAAACACGCCATCCAGGGTGCGAACGGTGGTCGATCGAATCGAAATAGATTCCACTGTGCCCAGCAGCTTGTCGATTTCAATAAAGTCGCCGACGCGAATCGGTTGCTCAATCAGTAGCGTGATGCCGCTGATAAAGTTGCTGGCAAGGTTTTGCAGCCCAAAGCCCAAGCCAATCCCCAACACGCCCGCAAACAAAGTCAGGGAACTCAGGTTTACGCCTGCCGTTTGCAGCACAATCACAAAGCCGATCGCCGTTAGCAGATAACGGATCACAGTCGTCACAACAGCGCGACTGCCGCGATCGAACCCCAACCGTACCAGCAAGCGGCGATTGATGAGGTTGCTGACTGCCCGCGACACCCAAAAGACTGCCACACTGACAACAACCAGCGTCACAATGAGGCTGAGCGAATACCGATTGTTGCCCACCTCAAACATGGGCGTGGCAAACAGCCGCATGAGTTCGGCAAGGGTGGTCTGAATCCCGTTGAGCAACCAGTTCATGAATGAGTTCGGTGAAAGCGTCTCTGACCATTGTGCCGGAAGTTAGCACCTAGATCGCCTGAGACGCAGAGCATGGATGTTGCAGCAAAAGGGCGATCGTTCAAGTTCATGCCGATCCACAGATTTAGATCCCCGGCTGCTTGAAGCAGCCGGGAATCTTGGGAGTCAAAGCGCAACGTTCCAAGTCAAACGCTTGGCATTTCGAGTTTAGAACGGCAACGATTAAGAAAAAAGTGCGATCGTTCGCCTTTCAAACAGAAACGATTCCGTTGGAACGCTGCGCGAATGTGGTTGAAGCGAGAACGATCGCATTTCAAACAGAAACGATCGCACTTCAAACAGGAACGATCGCATTTGAAATAGGAACGATCGTGGTTGAAGTGAGAACGATCGCATTTCAAATAGGAACGATCGCATTTCAAATAGGAACGATCGCATTTCAAATAGGAACGATCGTGTTTAAAACAGCAACGATCGCATTTGAAATAGGAACGATCGCATTTCAAATAGGAACGATCGTGGTTGAAACGAGAACGATCGCATTTCAAACAGCAATCTTGGAGTCAAAAGCTGGGCTGTTGCAGCAAAAGGGTTGAAACAGATCCCCGACTTCTTTGGTTATGTATGCTTGTACCCGGCTAAACCAGCTTCAGAAGTCGGGGATCTAGACCAGAGCCTGTAGGTTGGAGGTTAAGGTGGGAACACTGAGCGCTAACCCTGCATTAATCGACTCAACGAGACAAACAGATCCCCGACTTCTTCGTACAGTCCTGATCCATTGGCTGTACTGATGTAGAAGTCGGGGATCTAAACCCAACTAAACTCCCTCCATGCCGCCCACACCCGCAAGCCTTCAGAAATTTGTCCAGTACTGCCAGCAACATCTCAAAGGCGATGAGAAAGGCGAGTCGCAGAACTTTCTCGATCGCTTTTTTCAGGCGTTTGGGCATGAAGGCGTGCAAGAAGCGGGGGCAACGCTGGAAGAACGGGTGAAAAAGGGCAGCAAAAAAGGGAATACGGGCTTTGCGGATTTGGCATGGAAACCCCATTTGCTGATTGAGATGAAGAAGCGGGGCGAAGACCTCAACAAGCACTACGCGCAAGCCGTCACCTATTGGATGCAGTTGCAGTGCCCCAGCTATGTGATGCTGTGCAACTTTGATGAGTTCTGGATCTACGACTTTCGCAAGCAGTCGGAAGAGCCGATCGAGAAGGTGGCGCTAGAACGGTTGCCCGAACGCATGGGCGCGTTCACGTTTATGAATCCAGAATTGGATCGTGCGCCCGTCTTCAACAACAATCTGGTGTCGGTGACGGAGAAAGCAGCCGGACGGATGGGCGAATTGCTAACGATGTTGACCCAACGACGGCGGGATGCGGTTGATCCGAAGATTGCCCAGCGGTTTGTGCTGCAATGCGTGTTGGCAATGTTTGCGGAAGATCGAGAATTATTGCCAAAAGATCTGTTTATTGGGCTGGTGCGCGAGTGTTTGGAGCGATCGCGCCAGGGCAAACCGTCGAACACCTACGATATTTTAGGCAATTTGTTTCAGGAGATGAATCGACCGGGGATTACGCCAGCCGGACGATATCAAGGCGTGGACTATTTCAACGGCGGCTTGTTTGCAGAGGTGAACCCGCTGGAACTGACTGAGAAGGAACTGTCACTGCTGGAAGCCGCCGCCTCACAGGATTGGAAGGCGGTGCGTCCGTCGATTTTTGGCAATATCTTTGAGTCGGCGATCGGGAAAAGCAACAGTAGCGAACGTCATGCACACGGCATTCATTTCACCTCGGAGGAAGATATTCTCAAGATCGTTCGCCCGACGATCACGCGCTATTGGGAAGAGAAGATTGCCAACGCAACCACATTAGCGGAACTTGCCGCATTGCAGGAGGAGTTACGTCAATACACAGTGCTTGATCCGGCGTGTGGGTCGGGCAATTTTCTGTACATGGCGTATCTAGAGCTAAAACGGCTGGAGCGGGTGCTGCAAGACAAGATTGATGCTGATCCTAAATCTAAGATTAAGCCAGGGCAGATGAGCATTGGCTTTGTCACACCGCAGCAGTTTTATGGGATGGATACAAACGCGTTTGCGGTGGAGTTGGCGCGAGTGACGCTGATGATTGCTCGTAAGGTGGCGATCGACCTTTGCGATATTCATGACCAACCTGCGCTGCCGTTAGACACGCTGGATGAAAATATTGTCTGCAAGGATGCGCTGTTTACGGAGTGGGTGAAGGCAGATGCGATTATTGGTAATCCACCATTCTTGGGTGGCGCTAGAATCCGCTTAGAACATGGTGATGATTACATAGAAAGAGTTTTTAGTAAATTTTCAGATGTTAAAGATAAGGTGGATTTTTGCACATATTGGTTTCGTCTAGCTCATGAAAATCTTCAAGGAAGCGGTCGAGCAGGCTTAGTTGGAACAAATAGTGTCAGCCAAGGCAATGCCAGACGCGCAGGATTAGATTACATCACTCGAAATGCTGCAATAATCCACGATGCGGTTTCGACGCAGGTATGGTCAGGGGAAGCGGCTGTCCACGTCAGTATAGTTAATTGGTGTTATGAGAAACCGCAGAAGCATTATCTGAATGAGCAAATCGTTGAGTCTATTAATTCATCTCTTCGGGCAACAACCGATGTATCTCAAGCTGTTCGACTAAAGATTAATCTCAATTATTCCTTTAAAGGTATCCAACCTAGCGGAAAAGGTTTTATAGTCGCCCTTCAACAGGTTGAGCAGTGGATTAAAGCAGACCTAAAGAACGAAGTAGTGCTGAAGTTATTCTCAGACGCTTCAGATCTAGCCAAAACTCCTAGTGGAGTACCAGAAAGATGGATTATTGATTTCAACAATATGAGTCTTGAAGAGGCAGGTGATTATCGTCTTCCATTTCTGCACGTTAAGGCTAATGTAAAACCAGAACGAGACAGTAATCGACGGGAAACAACTAAGTTGAATTGGTGGCAATATGGAGAAAAACGTCCTGCCTTGAGAGATGCGATTTCCACGTTGTCTTGCTACTTCAGTGTGCCTAGACATTCTAAATGGTTTATTTTCTTACCCTGTCAACTCAACTGGTTGCCAGCAGATTCAACAACGGTTGTCACATCTGATGACTTCTACATTCTTGGCATTCTTACCTCAAACGTCCATCGAACCTGGGTAAAAGCTCAAAGTTCCACGCTGAAAGGCGATACTCGCTATACTCACAACACCTGTTTTGAAACCTTCCCCTTTCCCCAGCTAGAACAAGATCCCCGACATCTCAAAGATGTCGGGGATCTAACCGCGATCGTGGAAAAAATCCGCGCCACCGCGCAAGACCTCCACAACTACCGCTCCACCCAAATGGAACGCAAACAGTGGGGCATCACCAAACTCTACAACGAATACTTCCACGAGCCGACCAGCCAACTCTTCAAGCTCCACGCCAAACTTGATGCCCTTGTCCTTCAAGCCTACCGCTTCAACCCCAACGATGATTTGCTCGAAAAACTGCTGACATTAAACTTAGAATTAGCCGCAAAGGAAAAGCAAGGTGAGGCAGTCATTGGTCCCTGGGCACCATAACCCTAGCGCTTAGATCCCCGACTTTTTTTAAAAGTCGGGGATCTGGGAACGGCAACGCATCACTCATCTAACATCAGCGATCGCACGCTTGGTTCTTGGGGCAACGACTGATCTTCCAAGAACATCTGATAGGCACCCGTTGCCCCTGCTAGCATCTGCACCCGTTCCAGTTTTGGCAACGTGCCCTGCCGCAACCCCGCATACTCTTGATAGCTCGAAAACTCCCACTCCTTTGGATGCCTCACCAACCCAGCCTTAACTGGATTCAAGTGAATGTAGCGTGCCAAATGCACCAAATACGTCTCGCGATCGACCAGAATCGAGCAAAAACGTCCCTGAAACAAGGAGCCAACCCGGTGGTAGCGAGCATTCATCCCTTTGGTATATGCCAGCGATAATGCCTTCATCGGTTCGCTCAAACTGCCAGCCTGAAACTGCACCAGCAGATGGTAGTGATTCGGCATCAGGCAGTAAGCTAAGATTTCTACCGTTTCAGGTGTCAAATATTGCCGTACCAACCGCAGGAAATGCAGGTAATTTTCACGCTCAAAGAAGATGTTTTGGCGATTATTGCCGCGATTGTACAGGTGATAGATATTGCCAGCTTCAAAGGCGATCGCGCGATACGGCATGAGAGAGGTTGAAAGCAGATAGCTCTAGTCTTCCCAACCCGCTTGAGATCCTCGACTTTTTAAAAAGTCAGGGATCTATGCCCCTCCACCTGAATGAGCAGCCAAAGAGCAGTGGAGCGATCGTTGGCTCTTGGGCAACCACTTCATGCCGAACTCAATGCGATCGTCCTGCAAGCCTACAGCTTCAACCCCAACGATGATTTGCTCGAAAAACTGCTGACGTTAAACTTAGAGTTAGCCGAGAAAGAAAAGCGCGGAGAGGCGATCGTGGGTCCTTGGGCACCGACACAATAGATATCAACATCCTGAGAGGTTATCACCGTGACTACAACCATCAATCTACAAATCTCCTTAGAAGCCCTCATTCAAGCCGTGACCTCCCTTGACCTTGAGTCCAAACGACAGTTACTCGATATTATCGAACAGCAAGTCTTTGAAGCCGAAGAAGCAAGCTATGTAGAGGACTCCGAAACACAAGCTGAGATCGAAGCCGTCAAAATTGAGTATCAAAAAGGCGAATTTGTGACCATTGATGACTTCATCCAGGCACAGTCAAACTGAACTGAGAGAAGTACGATGTCTTACTCAGTTGTTATTTCTAAGGCAGTTCAAAAACAGATCAACCAACTTCCCGCCTCGATCAAGCTAAAAGTGCAAGAGAAACTTTTCTTGCTTCAATCAGACCCTCGCCCTTCTGGAGTCGTAAAGCTAAAGGGCTACGACTATCAGTACAGATTAAGAGTTGGTGACTATCGCATCAGATACGAAATTCTTGATGAAGTAGCGATGGTTCAAATCCTTCAATGTAAACATCGAAGCGAAGTCTATAGAGACAAATAAACTTAGTGAACCAACTGTTTGCGTAGAAGTACACCTGGAGTAACTGTGATGGAACCCACAATCTCGCTTGATGCACAAGCCCTCAAAGCCCTCATCAAAGAAAGCGTGCGTGAAGTCATGCGCGAAGAGTGGTTTAAATTCTTCAACCTGCTGACTCCCTACGTAGACAACGAAGAGCAAGCTGCGATCGAAGCCTCATTCTCCCCGGCTGATCATCCAGATACCGACTTCGTGGACATCACAAACTGGTTTGACCATGAAAATCAAGCTCAGTAAAGCAGCCACTAAGTTTCTGCAAAAGCTCGATCGCAGCAGTCAACAAGCCGTCATCGCAAAAAGCGGCACTCTAAAAGCCTATCTAGAGACTCAAAAATCTATCCCCCCGAAGAACTTTATCTTAAAAAACTAAAAGGCAATCTATCAGGATTCTCTAGGATTCGTGTCGGCAAAATTCGTGTAATCTTTAAAATTCGTAGAGAAACGAATGAGATTTTTATTTACGATATTAACTATAGAGGCAGTATCTATAACTAAGTTGATTGATTTTTTGTCTGTGAGTGAAGGCATTTTAAGGAGAAAACATTATGAAATGGCGTGTAGTGCTTGAAACTGACCCAGAAACGGGCGACTGGGCGGTTTGGTGCCCAGAGCTACCAGGTTGCGTTTCAGCCGAAGAAACAGAGGAAGACGCATTAAACAATATTCGTGAGGCGATCGCACTCTATCTTGAGCCTGACCCACTCAACTTAC
>ENA-ORBV01001661-ORBV01001661.1-microbial-mat-metagenome-genome-assembly--contig:-NODE-1661-length-48789-cov-11.312243_pt1 | contig 48789 bp, 38 predicted proteins | sample MGYA00237777_ERZ505514 | MGnify/ENA primary metagenome ERZ505514 (study PRJEB26160, sample SAMN06269048) | microbial mat metagenome | isolation source: Oligotrophic lake microbial mat | place... | reverse complement strand
TCGCTAGTAATCGCGCATCAGCCATGGCGCGGTGAATACGTTCCCGGACCTTGTACACACCGCCCGTCAAGCCATGGGAGCTTGGGGCGCCTGAAGACGGTGACTTTGATGGGAGCTGCCTAAGGCGAAACAGGTGACTGGGGCTAAGTCGTAACAAGGTAGCCGTACCGGAAGGTGCGGCTGGAATACCTCCTTTTAAGAGCAGCCCGCAATGACCATGACCCGTATGTGCCGAAAAATGAACCCAACACCTTCCCCCCTTCCGCTGTCGCGTCAATGTGAAAAGAACTCCTGCCAAAGGCCTATTGGCGCAAACAGGATTGGTCAGATATAAAAGAGAGCCGTTTTGACCTTGTGTCAAGACGGCTCTCTTTTTGTGCCAGGTGCAAGGAAAAAAATTAGCGGCAGCCCCGAACATTCGGGGCTGCCGCTTTTTTGTACGCGCAAATTGCTTTCCTTAAGAATTAAGGTTTTGCAATCATACGCATTTTGTGCGCTGGGAAGAAAAGGGTTGACTCAAACAAGCTAAGGTTCGTGAACGAACTAGCGGGCACAGTCGAGCCATCCGTCAACGTAAGATCGCACTCGATGAAAATGTATTGGTTGACCGTAAAATCACCAATTGGCTTTCCGAGCGCAGTCAGAATATCCATAAACGGAATTTTTACAGTTGCACGAGGATAAGTCCCATCGCCTGCAGCCAGCGTGAACGCACTGCCAGCAACCGTTCCGATGCGCACTCGACCTGTATTTTCTGTCAAGCTTGCATATATCTGCACTTCAGAGAGGCTGTTGATGTCTTCAGCAAGGAAATCAGCATCGAAATCAAGGCTATAATCAGCAGCAACACCAGAGATGTTGAACGTATCCATAGCACCTCTATTCGCAGCATCATTGATGATCTCAACCGCATCGCCCCGCAGTGCGATGAGCGATCCCTTTTTGATCTTGTCAAATTGAAAGGTGTCTTTGTCTGGATCGGTGCAGGCAGCAGCGAACACAAACAACCCCAAAGCAATCATTAGAAAATTTTTCATGTTGATGTGTCTTTTATATTGCACTGCAGGAAGATTGACTTCGCTTACAGCGCAAAATTGTTTGAGAGTTTTAGAAAGAAAGGTTATCTCCATGATTGTCCCAGAACACCTTGTTTACCGCGGTCGGTATTTTTTGAGCAGTTGAACTGTTCAAGTTTACAAAGTCTGAAGGATAAGACAGCGAGTAAATGTACTTGCCAGGGGTAGCACCACGCATGGGTTGCATATCGTCGCGCCCCGGCTTTTCAGTCCTACGGTAGAGATTGTAGCCCTCGATTCCATTGCCCCAAAGTGCGATGTAGAATTCTTTGGCGTAAACATTCAATTGATCGTCTGGGGATCCAGCAGCAAAAGAAGTGGCAACAGCAGCCTGATAGGCGGCGGCGTCAGCGATCAAGTTCGCGGGCACGGCTTGGGCTTTTGCAACACCAAAGGCATTGACACGCGCAATAGATTTGCTGATACCAGAAGCAATCAGTGCCGCGGCATCTCCACCAACTGTAGGCATCGTAAGCGCGGCTTCTGCCTTCAGGAAATCAGTAAATGAAGCCATCCAGATGGGTTCAATGCCAGCACCACTGGCACCCTGGCCAGCGACGGTCAAACCTTGATAGGTAGCGTCCCCATCGTTGAGGTCAGCGCGGCCACCTGCAGGATAAACACCGAAACAAGTCAGTGCACGACCATCAGGTGGGATACCATCAGCATTGCCATGCTCGCGGCCAAAGAAGCCCGGATCAAAAGCACAGAAAGCCATGCCTGCCGGATAGTGGCTTGGGTATGGGCTAATCAAACAAGGGATAGACTCCGGCTCATCGGAGATCGCTTTGGCAATGCTGCCTACCTGACGATAGAAATAATAGCGCCAGCGGGGATCTTCCACGCCTTTCTGCTTGTAGCAGATATTCATGTACTGATTGTTGATGTAACCGTTCACGTCGCCCGTAGCCGTGCCGTACATCTGACGATACAGCGGATGGCGGGCGCGAGCAGGTATTGTAGCCGAGCTGTACCGATAGGTAAATTCTTCGGCATCTGTGTCAATCAGATCCTTCGTCAAAAGATCTGCGACCTTTGCAGCAGCATCGGTATCGGTCAAGCGAAGGTTCATGTATGCCTTGAGCTTCAGGGTATTGGCAAGGGCCGTCCATTTTACTTTGTCGCCACCGTAATATACGTCACGGCTTCCAGCAATGGCTGGAGCAGCGGCAAGCAATGCGATGGCTTCGTCCAACAAAACAATGCTGGCATCATAGATGGAGCGACCTGCATCCGTACCTGGATTGAAATTGGCAGCTCCGCTACCACCCTTAAGGGCTTGGCTATAAGGCACATCGCCAAAAAGGTCGACCAGGGTAAGCAACACGTATGCTTTTAATACCCGATTTGAGCCAGAATACAAAGCGAAGGGAGCATTGCCATCGGTTTTGTCCAGCAGGGTTTCGATAGAGATGAGCACATCCTGATAGCCGCGCGACCACAAGTCATTGAAGTCCTGAGGGTTGAATCCGCGCTCGTACACATCACCGCCGATAAGCGCGGTCATGCGGCACAAATTCATGCTCGGGTCTGTTGCCAAAGCAAAAAAGTCACCAAATTCAGCTTGGATTTTATTGTTGAGCAGGTTTGCATCCAATGCGGCAACGCCCACTTCATTGGGGTTGTCGAGATTGCCTTCCAAGTCCGTCAGCGAACATGAGCTGAGGAAAAAGACAATACCAACTGCTATGAATTTTGCAATATTCTTCATGTGAGTGAGAATTTTTTTTGATTTAGAAAGAGACTCTAAGGGTAGCACCCATACGGCGGGCCGATGGGCCACCAAGGAAGTCGAAACCTAAGCCGTTGCCGGTACCAAATGCGGTGCGATCAGGATCCACCTTTGAAGATTTAGGCGTATTGACAGCCCGGAACCATACGTTGTTGGCAACGAGAGAAAGCGAAACTCCTTGGACGGATGACTTGCCGAGGAAACGTTTTGGCAAGTTATACGCAAGGGCTACTTCGCGAAGGCGAATACGGGTGGCATCAAAAATACCTTTGTCGTCTGGGCCTCCACCGATGATGGTGTTGCCAAAGAACAATCCAGATGCGGGCAACTGGATATTGTTTGGAGTTCCGTCTTCCAATACACCTGGGATAATCACCGTGAGTGTTGGATTGAAACTTTCAAGTTCTTTTGCTACACCGCGACCAACGAGCGCACCAGCAGAGAAGGAATAGATATCACCACCGTGAACATAATCCATTTGACCGCTGAGGGTGAATCCCTTCCAAGTAATATCCGTAAAGCCAGACAACATGAAATCCGGGTTCGGGTCACCGATGATTTCGATTTCAGGCGATTGTTTGTAATCGCCGTTGCTAGTAATGACAGCGTTGCCATTTGCATCTTTAACCGTAGCGATGCCCTTGATAACACCATAAGGCTGCCCTTCGATGGCAAAGTTGCCCAGATTGCTAAAACCTCCGATATAGATCTCGTCAGATCCCTCTGGAAGTTCCTTTACTAAAGAAATGTTCTTTGTGAAATTGGCGCGAAGGTTCCAAGCAAAGTTTTTCATCTGAACCGGCGTGACAGAAAGGCCCAATTCCACCCCTTTGTTGGTGATGGTACCTGCATTGATAAACGTATTTCCAAAACCGGTAGATGGGTCGAGCGGACGATTCACAATCTGGTCTTCTGCGGTACGGTCATAGACAGAAAGGTCAATGCCAAAACGATTTTTGAACATCCGAACCTCTAAACCTGCTTCGAGTTCTTTTTGCAGCTCAGGGCGAAGGTCAGGGTTCGCTAATAGGTCAGAAAAAGCCAAAGCATTCACGGTACCCAAAATATCGGAGGTAATACCAGAAACCAAGCTTAGCGTTGGGCGAGTGCTATACGGCGGGGCAAAGTTTGCAGAGGTGCCATAGCCCAAGCGCAATTTCAAGAAGTTGAGCGTATTGGATTCCAAACCAGCAAAGGCTTGCGTCGGAATGAATGAAACGCTTACCCCAGGATAAAACAAACTGCCGTTCTCTTTCTCGTGGGTGGAAGTCCAGTCGTTCCTTCCTTGCACGTTCAGGTACAGGTAGTTGCGATAACCCAGCGTTGCATCCGCGAAAGCGCCCAACCAAATTTGACGCTGATAGAAATTCAATTGATTGTTGCGCAAGTCGCGCGTGTTGTGGTCTACAAAGTTGCGATGTTCCTGTAAACCGAACACCACTTGGTTCGTGCTTTCAACACCCTGCTGTTCGTAGGTGTCTTGCCGTCCGTTCACACCAATATTGGCAGAAAGGTCAAGGTCGTCGGTAAGGTTGCGTGCAGCACTTAAGCGAATGGTATGGTCAAAAATAGTATTAGCCCCCGAGGTGGTGCGACGCAAACCTGTGCCAAAGGCAGCAACTGCTACAGGGAAGCCTGAAGCACCCCTGTTCACATAGTACTCCTGGTCTTCAGCATAAGTGTCAATACCAAGGTTATACCCTATTTTCAACCAGTCTAGAATACTGTAATTAGCACCTATGGAACTGAAGAAACGGTTTGTCTTAGAACTTTGGCGAGAGTTTTCAAGCAACCAACGCGGGTTGGTGATGTCCCCTCCGTTCCGATAATAAAGCGGCGTTCCAGTTACAGGGTTTTGATAAGGCCAGCCCATCAAGTTGATGTTCCGTGGCGTATAGAATAGGTTGGCAAACACAGACGGGCCTCCGTTTGAGTTACTGCCCAGACCAGCACCGACCGTAGGCGATTCGAAATCTGTCTTCGCGTAGGTGAAATTGGCGTTGAACACCAACTTCTTCGTGATGTTGGCAATGCCACCAATACTGATCGTAGTACGGTCAAGGTTGTTGTTCGCAATATAGCCTTCCTCACCGGTGCGGTTAAAGGCCACGTTAAAGGAACCCATGTCGCCACTCACGCCAGCATTCACGGAAGTGGTCAAGCTGTTGCCCGTTTGGAAGAAATCCTTCACGTTGTTCGGGTACGCTTGCGGGATGTACGGGCCTGCGGTACCAGGCGTTGCGCCAGCAGCAGAGGTAAACTCTGGATACTCGGGGAACAAACCCTTGTGCTCGAAATAGGGGTGACGAGGGTTGTTTGGTGGACGATTGCCATCAAACACATAGCCCCAGTTGGAGAAGAACTCCCCATAGTCACCATCAAAACCATTGCCCCATTTGTTCTGATATTCAGGGACAAAGGCGTCAATCAGGTGGAATGACTGGCTCACCGAAGCAGTGTAGCGCTTTTTCGATGCGGTTGCTGTTTTGGTCGTTACCAAGATAACACCGTTCCGCCCTTGCGAACCATAGAGCGTAGTGGCACTCAAACCCCGCAAGATGCTGATGCTCTCGATGTTATTCGGGTCGAGGTCAAGGTTGCGGGTAGGCGTGATGTTGCCATCACTAAAATCATTGTTCTCGTTCGCGGAGACGTTGATCGGCACACCGTCTACAATCCAGAGTGGTTGAGTCCCACCAGAGATGGTGCTCACGCCGCGGATGATGATTTTTGTGCCCGAACCAGCCAAACCCGAAGAGTTGGTGATCACGACCCCTGGCGAACGACCGATGAGCGCGCGAGCCACGTCGGTCTCGGGCTTTTCGGCAATTTCCGAGGCACTTACCACCGTGGCAGCATAGCCAAGGGCTTTTTTGTCGCGCTTGATGCCCAGTGCCGTCACCACCACCTCATCCAGTTGGGTGTTGGTTTTGAGCGTGACGTCCACTATGTTGGAGGCGCCCAGTGTGACTTCCTGCGTAGCAAAGCCGGTGTAAGAAAACACCAATGTGGTGGCATCTGCCGGCACTTGCACGGAGTAGTTGCCATCAGTGTCGGTGCGGGCGCCGCCACCGGCACCTTTCACTGCAACGGATGCGCCGATGAGCGCATCGCCATCGCCGGTCACGGTACCCGTCACAGTGCGTTGAGCAAGGGCAAGTCCGAACCCTGCTAATACGAGCGCGAGCGTTGTTAATAATCGCTTCATACGAAAGTTAAATTTGGTGAAAAAATGTGTGAAATTGTTTAGTATACCTTATGGCAGATTAATTTAGGGCTAGTATCCCTAACAGCAAGAGGTTGCAGCATTTGAATAAAAAAAGCCACTTGTAGCAGCCTGCCCCAAAGTTGGGTACAGCCTGTTTTCAAGCGGCTTTTGAAAGTTTGATTTGAATTTCTTGTCCGAAAATTTTGAGATCGGAGCAAGACTCAGAACGACCAAAGGTAAAACGCTTGGTTAACAATAGTCAGAAAGAATTAACGATTTTTTAAAAATCATTTTATTAAAAGTTTTGTACAAAAGTTTCTAAAAGTAAGGTTTTGAGCAATTTATGTTCGATTTTTCGCTTTGAAAAGTCAGCGTTGTTTCGCTACCAAAAGTCTTTTGTCTATCGTTGGAGCTGACGCAAGTACATTTTCACCGTATTTTCCAGCCCATAGTATAGCGCGTCGGCTATAAGTGCATGGCCGATGCTGACTTCCAATAATTGTGGGCAATGTTCTTTAAAAAAGCGGAGGTTTTCGAGGTTCAGGTCGTGTCCGGCATTGATCCCGATCCCGATCTTGTTGGCCACATGGGCAGCTTTGGTATAAGCCTTAACAGCCTCAAAAGGGTCTTTTTTGAAATCGTGGGCAAAAGGCCCTGTATAAAACTCCACCCGGTCGGCCCCGGCAAGTTTTGCGCCTTCCACCATTTTTGCATCTGGATCAACAAAGACTGATGTTCGGATTCCTTTTTTCTGGAGTTCCTGCACCACTTCCCATAATTCCGTTTGCTGCTCCACCGTATCCCATCCATGATCGCTGGTGAGTTGGCCATCGGTATCAGGAACGAGGGTACACTGCTGAGGCGGGTTGGCCAAAACAAGATCGAGAAATGCCCGATCGGGGCGCCCTTCTATGTTGAATTCAGTGGTCACCACAGCGCGGAGCGCAGGCACATCGTCGTAGCGAATATGCCGCTGATCTGGGCGCGGATGCACCGTAATGCCTTGTGAGCCAAAGGATTCAATGTCTTTGGCTGCTTGCACAAGATCGGGCAGACTCCCTCCGCGCGCATTGCGCAGGAGAGCTATTTTGTTGATGTTGACGCTAAGATGGGTCATTTGCGATTTACGATTACATGATTTACGATTTAAGATTGGATACAAGATTGGGGGTTTCTGAAACAGATCAGTCCGAAAAATCATCTGTTGCTTAAAAGCAGGTAGTCAACTGTCAAGGGTCTTGCAATACCTTGTGGCGCAAATGTAGAAGCCTATGCAAGAAAACGACCTACTGGACGACCAAGATTTTCCGCCAGCCGCTCCCAGGCTCCCAGAGCCGCAGGTTCGTATGGTATTGTTGGCCCAAATCGGGCTAATGATCTTCTGCTCTGGCATAGGGGTATTGTTGTACTTTTTCGTTTGCGCTATCGCTGGTTGGGATACTTCTTTGGCACTGAACGCGGATTCGCCACCGACTGAACGTTGGCAAGTAAGGCTGCAACTGGGCCTCGCCCATTTGTTTGGATTTTTAGTGGCCGGGAGCGTTACTGTATGGATTTTTTACCGAGGCATCACACAAACACGCACAGGTTGGCCGGATTATCTGCTAACCCGGCGCTGGCCTCGCTGGACGGAACTCTTGTTGGGCATTTTGTTGATGGCGGTGTCGTTGCCATTGGTTCTTTATTCGTTGAATATCAATCAACAACTTCCGCTTCCGGAATTATTTAAAATGGCCGGCGAACAAGCCGAGGAAGCCCTTAAAGGCTTGCTCAAAATGAACAACCTGGCGGAACTTTTGGTCAATATACTCATCATCGCGTTGTTGCCAGCCTTGGGCGAGGAGTTGGTGTTCCGCGGTGTGGTGCAACAACAACTCCTTCGGCGCATCGCCAATCCCTGGGTAGCCATTCTGGTTTCAGCGGTTGTATTCAGTGCAGCGCACTTTCAATTCGATGGATTTTTACCACGACTGTTGTTGGGTTTTTTGCTGGGCTGGCTTTATTGGCGAACCCGCAATTTTTGGGTGCCCGTGGTCGGCCATTTTTTCAACAACGGGATTCAAGTGCTGGGGCAATATATGTATGGCAAAGAAATGTCTACCATTGATTTAGAAAAAGAGGTGCAAGTGCCCTGGGAATTTGCCGCCATTTCGACTTTCATGGTCTTGGTAGTGATGCGACTCATTGGCCAGACGAGTAAAAAATAGATTTGATCACAAATTTTCAGCGTAGTTAATTGATTATGAAGCACTCTTTTGCTTGCCTTTTGCTTTTTGCAATTTGCTTTTTCATCCCCGCAACGCTCCTTTCTCAAGAAAAACCGACGCTCGGCTATTACTTGTCTGAATCTAATTATAACCCAGCAATCCCTACCCCATCCGCCTGGCTTGGCTACGAAATAGGCGAATGGCACGCTACCCACGACCAACTGCTCGGCTATATGAAGGCGATCGATGCCGCAAGCAATCGCATCACGATGATGGAATATGGCCGTTCGCACGAAAACCGCCCGCTGGTATGCCTTGTCATCACCCACCCCGACAACCACGCTCGTTTGGAGGAAATAAAAACCACCCGCGATCGCCTGGTGAACCCTGCTGAAAGTACCTGGCTGGATCTGAAAGATATTCCAGCAGTCAATTATATGGGCTACTCTATTCATGGAAACGAGGCCAGCGGAAGCAATGCAGCATTTATGGTAGCCTACCACCTTTCCGCTGCGCAAACGCCTGAAATTGAACAACTTTTGCGCAATACCATCATCCTGTTTGACCCCTGCTTCAACCCTGATGGCTTACAGCGATTTTCGTCCTGGGTGAACAGTCGCAAAAGTAAAAACCCTTCCCCTGACCCTTCGGGCGATGAATACAACGAACCCTGGCCACGCGGACGTACCAATCACTACGGCTTTGATCTCAACCGTGATTGGCTGGTGGCGCAGCAGCCAGAAAGTATTGGGCGAGCGCGTATTTTTCAAGAATGGCATCCAAATGTGCTGACCGACCACCACGAAATGGGGAGCGGCTCCACCTTTTTTTTTCAGCCCGGCGTTCCCAGCCGTGTGAACCCGATTACACCAGCTCGAAACCAGGAACTGACCGCCAAAATTGCGACCTACCATGCCCGCTTGCTATCCGAGAAAAAAATCCTCTTTTACACCGGCGAAAACTTTGACGATTTCTACTACGGAAAAGGCTCTACTTACCCAGATGTGCAGGGCAGCATCGGTATTTTGTTTGAACAGGCAAGTAGCCGTGGCACGGTGCAGGATACCGAAAATGGTTTGCTGACTTTTCCCTATTCCATTCGGAATCAAGTATATGCTTCGCTATCTACGCTTCAGGCAGTAGGCGAAATGCGGGTAGAACTAAACGAGTACCTGCGCGATTTTTATAAATCCGGTCTGGAGGAAGCCCGAAAGAGCAACCTTAAAGGCTACGTTTTTGCCGACGATGATTCTCCCGCACGAGCGTTCCTCGACCTGTTGGGCAGAAACGGAATCTTGGTGCAAAACCTGGAAGAAAACTTAAGCCTGAACGGACAGGATTTCCAAAAGGGTGCCGCATTTTTTGTGCCGTCCGAACAGCCTCAGTACCGCCTCATCCGGGGCATTTTTGAACGAACGACCACGTTCATGGACAGCATTTTTTATGATATATCTGCCTGGACGCTGCCCGATGCGTTCGGGCTGAAATGGGCCGCTTGCAATGGCAAAATTCCCAGCGTTTCCAAAGGGCTATCGCTCGTGTCGCGCAATCCACCCTACGCCCTCATCGGTGGCCCCGACTACGCTTATGTGATTCCCGCGGCGGGTTACGATCTGCCCACGGTGCTGGTAAAATTACAACGGTCTGGTCTGCGCGTCCGGGTCGCTATGGAGTCATTTACTGCTGAAAATCAACATTTTGAAGCGGGCTCACTGCTCATCGCGGCAGATCGGCAACCGATGAGCGCAGCGGAGTTTGTCAGTAAAATGAACGAGCTTGCTCAGTCGGGTATCCCGATCAGCGTTATCCAAAACGGTCTAACTCCGGATGGTCCTGATTTGGGCAGCAGTGCTTTCCAGGTGGTTCGTGAACCCAAGATTTTGCTCCTTACGGGTGATGGTGTTAATGTGGCGGATGCGGGTGAAATCTGGCACCTGCTCGATACCAGATACAAATTGCCTATTACCCTCGTGGATTTGAGCCGTTTTGGTTCATTGAATCTTGCGAAATACAACGTACTCATCCTTGCCGATGGAAATTTTGGGAGCCTCTCGACAGAAAAAGTGAAACAATTCGCACAAGATGGCGGCACCATCATTGCTACTGGAAGCACCCTTAAGTGGCTCAAAACCGTTGGCTTGGCAACTATCGAATTCCGTAACCAACTCGCAGATGCGCCAGGTAGGCGGCCATATTCCAATATCTCTGAAGACAGGGGAGCGCGCACCATGCCCGGCGCAATTTTCGAGACGGAACTGGACCTTACACACCCGCTCTGTTTTGGCTACACGCGTTCGCGGTTGCCGATTTTCCTTTCCGATACGCTATTCGTTGAACCTGCCAAGAACCCCTACGCGACCCCAGTTGTGCTGACGAAAGACCCTCTTTTGGCCGGGTACATCCACCCGAAACAAAAGCCGCTGATACCCAACGCCGCCGGAGTCATCGTTTGTGGCCTTGGTCGTGGTAAGATCATCTGCTTCCCCGGAAACCCCAATTTTAGAGGCTTCTGGTATGGCACCAACCGATTGTTTGCCAACGCGATTTTCTTTGGGAATTTGATCAGTAGTGAGGGTACGGAGAAGAAGTGACACTTTTTTAAAAAGGTGTCACTTCTTACCCTCCAAAATCTTCTGCTCAATATTCGTGGTGGAATAGCCCTCTACAAATGGCAGACTTAGTACTTGGCCGCCTCGAGAGAGCACATGTTGTGAGCCGACGATTTGTTCAGGTTTCCAATCACCGCCCTTCACGAGGATTTCTGGCTGAACGATTTTGATGAGTTCTATCGGAGTGTCTTCTTCAAAGACAATCACGGCATCTACTATTTGTAGCGCTGCGAGGAGGTGGCTGCGGGTGAGATCGTCGTTGATGGGTCGGTTTGGGCCTTTGAGCCGTCGCACGGAAGCCGCGCTGTTCAAGCCCACCACGAGACGGTCAGCCAGGTCGCGAGCGTTCGAGAGGTAATGCAGGTGACCATAGTGCAACAAATCGAAACAGCCATTAGTGAACACGACGCGCTGCCCGGATGCTCTCCATTGGGCGAGGGTATGCTGGATGGCTTCTGAGGTCTGGATTTTTTGCTGGATTTGAGAAAAGTTTGTCATCTTTTGTGAGAAGAGCAATTTGGGGCTGCTTATGGCGACCATGGTGCTATTGGAGGGGCGGAGCAGTAGTGATGCAAAAACCTATTTTTTCGCAAGTTCTGACATTAGATAAACATCCCCTAGGCCCAAAAGTGTCCAAGTCAAAACTTCAAGAATATCGGCACTTCCTGTTTTGTCTCCTTCTCTTCGGCGAATGGTTTGCATTTTGATATACTCATTGATGCTGCGGATGGTAATGCTTATACTAGTATTATCAAAGGGGATGTTTTGCACCCGGTCTCGGATTTCGGCAGGTATGGAAAGTCGGATGTTTTTTTCAGCCAAAATTAGGACCGGCTTATTGTATTGAAGTACAAGATTGACCTCTTCCAAAAATTCTTTTTGGTTGGTTTGTGCTGTTAGAATCCCAATGGCGCAACCAGTACTCTGTATTTTGGTTCGATCATTACCTAAAAAGCGGACGTAATTCATATTGGCTTGCCAAAGGTCTTTAAGGGCCGTTTGAGCCATTTGACTGCCATCTACCAATAAGATAAATGGTGTTAGTAGAGAATTTTTTATAGAACTCTTTGCGGTAAGAAAGGAACCCTTTTAAAGACTCACTAATGCTTTGGGCAACACGTTGGCTTGCATTTTTGATTTTGACAAATTGCCGAAAATAATCTTCGCCATAAAGTTCAAGGAGATAAACAAACGCACCATTTATGAAAGAAGGGGATACGTTATTTATTCCCTGTAGCGAGACATCAAGCGGTTGGTGGTGCCTTTTCAAAATCAGGTTATCCAATCGTTTTCCAACGCGCAGTCCGCTCTCTCCTGAGAGAAAATCAGAAGTCCAGTCAATTAAGGTTACAGATTGGGCCATCTCAGAAATCGATATCGGTGTTGAATTCGTCATCGCTCAATTTTTCCAGTCTATTAATGTTGAATTTTAGGGTGATAAATGTACCCTTATGATTGTAAGATAACGATTTTAAGGGTTTATTGTTCGATTCACTAATAAGACAGCCTCTTAAGCTACAAGTCTCAACCCTCCCATCCATTTCATTGATACTGGAAAGTATCGTGGCCAACCCGCTCCCCTGGTTTTGGGTTTGGCTCTTGGTACTAATCCTGTCTTGCGTGGCAAATTCTATCAGTTTTTCGTCAGGCTCATCCTCTTTATCTCGATAGAATTGACGGATATTTTGGGAAATGCCAACGCCCGGGTCAGAAAAATAGAAAGTAACATTCCCATCTTCATCTGGGTGAGTAGCGAAAATATAACCGTTTTTCGCCTTAGCGTGCTGGCAAATATTCATATATAACTCTGAAAACAAAGCGTTTATGGCCGAAACATCTAAGTTTTGGGACGACAATTGGGGTTTAAAAAATTTTTTCAATGCTTCTGAATCGGCTGCTAATCGGCTTTCCGTTTTTACCGGAGAAATGTAGACCCTATCTATTTCAATAGGTTTTTCAGCCAAATTTAAGTCAAATATCAGCGTAAACTGAGCAAACGCAGGTTTCCCGTTTTGCTCTTCATGTTCAAGCGTCACCCCATTTTCGTCCAATAAATCTCGCAAGTGTAAGATACTACAATGCGCTTCTGGCAATATTTCTACGACCTTTTGCCAGTTAAAAACTAAAGTTGTTCCTACCCAAGTTTCTAAATTAGATAAAATTGAATGCACGAACAGGTTATCAATTTGACTCGGCACTTGTATTTTCTTAGATGGTTAATCCACCGTCACATCCATTGTCAAAGATACTTCGTCATTCAATTCCACCGCCTCACCCGAAACGGAATCCACGAGCACGAGTGAATTTGCCAACACCTCATCCTTAATGTAACTGCCAAATTGCTCCACCGCCGCCACAATGGCCGGGTGGCGTTCCATGCGCACCGCAATACGGTCGGTGACATTGAAATCCTTGTCTTTTCGGATTTTCTGGATGATACTCACAAGGTCGCGGGCCATGCCTTCGGCCAAGAGTTCTTCGCTCATGTTTACATCCAATGCCACGGTCAAATCGCCATCTGAAGCGACTTTCCATCCCGGCAAATCTTCCGTAGTAATGACGAGGTCGTCAGGCGTTAAGGTGTAGGCGTTGCCGTTGAGGGTCACGTCAAGTTTGCCAGATTTTTCCAGCGCATCAATCTGCTCATTTGAAAACCCGGCAATGAACGCCGCTGCATCTTTCATGTCTTTGCCAAGTTTTGCGCCAAGCGTTTTGAAATTTGCTTTCGCTCCTTTTTTCAGCAAACCCGATGCATCAGTGACATACTCCAAGTGCTTCACGTTGATTTCTGACAGAATCAAACCCTTCACGGCATCCACCGCCGAGATGAAAGACTTATCGAGCACCGGAATCAATATCTTTCGCAGCGGCAACCGCACCCGGAATCCTTCTTTCTTCCTGATACTCAATGCCAAAGAGCAAATCCGTTGTGCATAGTCCATACGTTTTTCCAGTGCCTTGTCTACCATGAACGGTTGCAGCGGCGTGAGGTCGCTGAGGTGAATAGAATCATGTCGGAGCGGGGTATTTCTCGCCTTCGCCACCGCTTTGACAGGCGCAGTAAGGTTGCGGTACATCCAGTCAGAAAAGAATGGCGCAACAGATGCCATGAGCTGCACTGTCACCATCAGACATTCATAAAGTGTCTGGTAGGCTGCTGTCTTATCCTCGTTCAACCCCACCCCTGGCCCCTCCCCAATTGGGAGAGGGGAAGATTTCCAGAAACGGCGACGAGAGAGGCGCACATACCAGTTGCTCAAGTGTTCGTCCACAAAATCCTCGATGGCGCGGCAGGCCTTGGTCACGTCGTAGTCGTCCATGGCAGCCCGGTAATCAGCCAGGAGCGAATAGAGTTTGGAGATGATCCAGCGGTCAAGTTCAGTCCGTTTTTCGTAAGGCATTACGTTGAATTCATCGTGTTTGAATCCGTCGAGGTTAGCGTAGAGCGCGAAGAAATTGTAGGTGTTATAGAGCGTTCCGAACAGCTTATTTCTGGTTTCAAGGATGCCGCCCGTGTCGAATTTCAGGTTGTCCCAAGGGTTGGCGTTCGACATCATGTACCAGCGCGTGGCATCGGCCCCAAACTCAGCAAGGGTGGCAAAGGGATCTACCACATTGCCTTTCGACTTGGACATTTTTTCTCCGTTTTTATCCAAAACGAGACCATTCGACACCACATTTTTGAACGCTACGGAATCATACACCATACCAGCAATAGCGTGTAAAGTATAAAACCAGCCGCGCGTTTGGTCCACACCTTCAGCGATGAAGGTGGCTGGGTACGAAACCTCAAAGGGGGATTTGAAAGGCTTATCATCGCCATTTTTCAACTTTTCATAATCAAGTCCCCATTGCGCATAGGGCATAGAGCCGGAGTCGAACCATACGTCAATGAGGTCCAGTTCACGACGCATTGGGCGGCCAGTGGGCGAAACCAATACTACCTCGTCAATGAATGGGCGGTGGAGATCGAACCCCACCCCTAACCCCTCCCCTGCGGGCGAGGGGGACTTGGTTTGTGTCTTTTCTTCGGAATTTGCCGTAGCATGAGGGCTTTGATTGTGTATATGTGCTTTTTCTTCGGAATTTGCCGTACCATGAGGGTTTTGATTGTGTATATGTACTTTTTCTTTGGAATCCGTTGTTCCTTGAGGGTGTTGATTGGGGTTTTTCGACAATTCTTCCTTGCGTTTTTTGAGGATAGCACGCAAGTCATCCATGACTTTGTACTGATGACCAAGAATGTCTTCGTTTCTAAAGCGCACTACTTCAAAACCAACAGCTTTGAGCAATTCGGTGCGCATTTGGTCATGTTCTGCCTGAAAATCATGTATCGTGCCATCCACTTCCACCACTAACCTGTGCTCGAGACTTACGAAATCGGCAATGAATTCCTCAATCGCATGTTGACGACGAAATTTGACACCATCCAATTGTTTGTCTCGAAGAATCTCCCACATTGCCATTTCACCAGCTGTTTGGCTTTTGCGCATTCCTCGGGCAAAATCCTTTAAATAAGCCCACCGTTCTGGAGAGGTCGTTTTGAACCAATCCCCACGAAATCCTTCGCCAAGGTTATCATCGCCCTCAGAGAAGCCCGAGCGCAAGTCTACCTCCCCCGCAGAGGAGAGGTTAGGGGTGGGGTTAAACGGGTTACTCCCCATCATCCCAGCCTGCACCGCTTTTTCAACCTCTTCACTCAACTCCATTACAGAGCCAATACATATTTCCTCCTCTCCGTCTTCTGTGCGCCAGATCGGGAGTGGGATACCCCAATAGCGCGACCGGGAGAGGTTCCAGTCTTGCAAGTTGTCGAGCCATTGACCGAAGCGGCCCGTGCCCGTGCTTTCGGGATGCCAGTTGATTGTTTTGTTCAGTTCTGACAAACGCTCTTTAGCCGCAGATGCCCGGACGAACCAGGAATCCAAGGGGTAGTAAAGAACCGGTTTGTCCGTTCTCCAACAGTGCGGATACGTGTGTTTGTATCTTTCCACTTTGAAGGCTTTATTGTCCTCCTTCAAACGCAGCGAAATGAGCAAATCTGTTGGTTTAAATGCTTTATCCTGTTGAATTTCATCAGAATAATACTCAGCCTTGACGTAACGCCCACCGAACTCAGGGACTTCATCCACAAATTTTCCCTGCCTGTCCACGAGCGGAAAAGGCAATTCTGGGGCTTTCTCGTTGAAAAGCCCTATGAACGGTATGCCCGCTGTTTTGCAAGCCCGAAAGTCGTCTGCACCGAAGTAGGGTGCGGTATGCACCACGCCGGTTCCGTCTTCGGTCGTGACCCAATCGCCTGGGATGACCCGGAAGGCTTTTTCTTCGAGTTCTGGCGTAGAAGCTGCCGGAGTGGGAAGTAATTGTTCGTAGCGGATGCCAACGAGTTTACTGCCTTTAATTCCTTCTATTACAATTTGATAGGGCAGTTTTTTATCGCCCACATTGAACGAATCGAGCGGTTGATTTTCATCCTCCGCATTGAAATAGCCCGTAAGCCGAGATTTTGCCAATACCACACTGACGGGAGCACCCGTGTACGGGCTCAAGGTTTTGACCTTTACATACTCGATCTTGGGACCGACGGTGAGCGCGACGTTGGATGGCAAAGTCCAAGGTGTAGTCGTCCAAGCGAGAATGCGCACATCCTCGGTTTCGGAGTCAAAAAGCTGCGCGGAACTGGCATCTCGTTTCACTTTGAACATCGCGACAGCAGAGATATCCGTCACCTCTTTGTAGGTTCCGGGCATGTTTAGTTCATGCGAACTGAGTCCCGTTCCCGCCGCAGGGCTGAATGGTTGAATCGTAAAACCTTTATAGAGAAAGGACTGACCATCTGCCGTTTGCTTCTTGTAAAGTCTTTGGAGTATATACCACACCGTTTCGATGTAGCTATTTTCAAACGTGATGTAGGGATTCTCCAAATCAGCCCAAAAACCCATCAGGCGAGTTTTTTCTTCCCAAAGGTCCTTGTAGCGCATCACCGTGCTGCGGCAGGTGGCGTTGTACTCCTCCACCGACACTTTAACGCCTATATCTTCCTTCGTGATGCCAAGTTCTTTTTCAACAGCAAGTTCGATGGGCAAGCCATGAGTATCCCAGCCACCTTTGCGAGCCACCCGGAAGCCCTTGAGGGTATTGTAACGGCAAAAAAGATCTTTCACTGTGCGACCCATCACGTGGTGGATGCCAGGCTTCCCATTGGCAGAGGGTGGGCCTTCGTAAAAAACAAAGGAGTTCTCCTTTGGTCGTTGCTCGACCGACTTTTCAAAAATTTTTTCGTCCTCCCAAAATTGAAGGATTTCGGCGTCTATGGCGGGGAGGTTCAGGTGTTTGAATTCGCGGTACATGCTATGGTGTTGATTTGTGGATTTGTGGATTCGGGGCGCGAAGGTGAAAATTACAAAACCCCGGTTGGTACACACCAGCCGGGGTTTCTGTTTTTCCAAACAGTATTACCGCGTCAGGTGTGCAAACACTGGCGAATAATAATACCGTCGGAAATTATTGGTTGGAACATGGGGCAAAGGTAAGAAAAAGGCTTATAAGCCAAACAATATTCTTAATTTTTGCTCGACTATACCTTGCAAACCAATTGGAAGGTCCCCCAATTGCCTTTGCATTAAACTGGTTGGGATGGTCACGAGCCGATGCAGGCGAATAGCAGAAGATACTTTTAGGCCAATCGTAGGAAATCGGGAGAAGAAATCAATATTGGAATATCTGAAGGTTCGTTCGCTTTTGAGATTTGGCTGGTGATGAATGCAATAACTACATGACGATAGGGGCTTATTTCATGATAATGGGTTTATAAAACATCTTCATACCCCACAACTTTCTTCCCAAACCATAATTCCACAAAAAAGATACTTTTGCTCCTTATGTCAGAGCAACCTTTTTGGCACATCATTGCCAACCCCGCCGCCCGAGCTTGGGCAGTGAAAAGACAGTGGCCTCAAATCGAACAACTTTTGCAGGAATTGGGCTTTGCCTACACCGTACAGTTCACCGAGCGGCGAGACCATGCAGCACATCTGGTCGAAAACGCGCTGCTCAAAGGTGGGCGCCACATCCTTGGCATCGGCGGCGACGGCTCCAATCATGAGATTGTACATGGCATTTTCAATCAGCAGTTTGTGCCACCCTCGGAGGTGTTTTATGCTTTGTTGCCTTTTGGCACGGGCAATGATTGGGCAAGGCAGTACGGCATTCCCTCCAATCTGCGCCTTCGCCTGATGCGGCTTTTGGAACTAAAAACGGTGCAACAAGACATTGGCCTGGTAAAATATCAGCGCGACGGGCTGACGCATTTTCGATATTTCGTGAATGTGGCTGGCATGGCTTATGATGGGTTTATCGGCAAAAAATTGATCGAACATCCTGCCCGAAACAGAGCGCACTACCTCCTGAAAATAGCACAATACCTCTCGGTGTACAGACTCAGCAAAGCACGGATAATTTTTGACGGCCATTCCGTTGAGGACTTTTTTTACACCATCAACATAGGCTTGTGTCGTTTTTCTGGCGGGGGAATGCAATTTGTGCCCCAGGCTGTGCCCGACGATGGTCTTTTCGCGCTCACTTTTGCCCGGAAGATTTCAAAATTGGAAGTGCTGATTCAAACGCCCAGATTTTACAACGGAACCATTCTTCAACACGCTAAAATAGAAGGACATCAAGCACGAAACATTCGGGTGGAACATATTGGCGAAACGCCCACTTTGCTCGAAGCGGATGGGGAGTTTTTGGGCGAAACGCCTGTGGAATTTGAGATGTTGGAGAAGGCGTTGCGGGTGGTTTTGTAACCACATAGTTCACACAGCACACATAGTTTTCAAAAACAAAACACACTATGTGTGCTGTGTGAACTATGTGGTTATCTTCTCACTTAGCCACCACAAACTTCCGCACGCCCCAAACCTTACCCTCTGTTTGGGCGTAAGCAATGTAAATTCCGGGTGGAATTTCCTGTAAATCAATCCTTTCCTCATGTTTCCCAAAGCCTTTGACCCGTTTTTTATACAAGGTTTTGCCCGACAAATCAACAATGCTTAGCTCCGCAATTTGGCCCGATTTCAAATGTTCCACTTTCAAAACAGTTGCCATGGAGGCTGGATTTGGCGAAATGCTGAGCATTGGCGCGGCATAGCCGTTGGGGCTGAATGTGCTGGAGTTTTCGCCTAATTTCAATGAATCAAGCGGGAAAGAAAGGAGGCTTCGAGCAAACGTGCCTGCGATGAGCGTCCGCTGCTCAAGGTTGATTCCGAGGCTGTAAACAGGCACGATCGGAATGCCCGTTCCAAGCCGCTCCCAGTGCTGGCCACCATTGGTAGAGCCATAAACACCACCATCCGTAGCAGCAAATATGACCGTGTCTAGATGGCCAGGCAGGATGACCAGATCGTTCACGGCCAAATTGGGCAAATCGCCCACGATAGGCGTCCAATTTCCACCTTGATTGTCAGACCGGTGGATGCGTGGCGTAAAATCATTGCTCTTATAACCCGTGTGGCTTACAAACACCCGATTCTGATCTGAGGGTGAGGCTTTTACTGCCGAAACGTAACGTTCGGGAAGTCCTGTTGTAATATTCACCCATGCCTGGTTGCTTGGGTTTCCACGCCAAACATTGGCATCTGTGGTGCCCACATAAATCAAGTCTGGGTCAAGCGGGCTTTCGTTCAAGGTACTGATGGTGTGGTAACGCGAGCCAAAAATATTTCCATCCGTAAGGTCTCCGCTGATGGGCGTCCAAAGTGGCAGGTGCCCGAATCCTTGATACATTCGGTAGGTTCCGGAGTACATTACATCCTCATCGTGATTGCTGGCAGCATATTGCATATCCCAGTGGCGGCGGTCGTTTTCGTCAATGCCCTCCGTTGCAGGGTCAAAATTAGTGCCGTTTGTTGTGCCGTAAATCGCGCCGTTTTGAAATTCGTAATAAAAAATATTGGGGTCTAAAGGGTGAAAAACGGCTTGAAAACCATCCCCACCAAAAACATGTGCCCAATTTTCAAGCATGGCGGCATTGCCCACGCTTGTGCCATTGTCTTGTGCTCCGCCATAGTACAATGCCGGTTGATGAGGGTTGTACGCCACGCGGTAGAACTGGGTTGTGGGAATGTGCTCGATTTTTTGCCAGGAATTGGCATCGTCAGTAGAGCGGTAGAGGCCGCCGTCGGTAGCGAGCAGGTATGTTTGATTGTCAAGGAAAGCGAGGTCATGGTGGTCGGCATGTACCCCTTGCTGGAATCCCGCAGCCAACTGCCAAGTCTCTCCTCCGTCTTTAGAGCGCCAACTTTCCACCCCCAACAGCCAGACATCCAAGGAATTAAGGGGGTTGATTCGGATTTTGCCAAAATACCAGGCAAAGTTGCTTTGAAAGCCAAAATTCAATCCCTCGCATGGGTTTTCGTTCCAGGTTTCTCCACCATCAAAGGTTTCAAAAAGCCCGGAAAATTCCAGGTTGGTGTTCACATACGACGCAAAGAGGTGATTTTCATTGAATGGGTCAATGGCAAGACCTATCCGGCTTTGGGAACCTTCGGGAAGTCCACCACCTAGTTTTGTCCAGGTATTGCCACCATCGTTGGTTTTCCAGATTCGGGCGTTTTCTCCGCTTATGATACTCTCCTGATTGTTGCGGATTCGATCCCAAGCGGCGGCGTAAAGCGTATTGTGGTCTACGGGCGACATCACAAGATCAATGATGCCTGCCTCATCGGAAATGAAAAGTTTTTGTTGCCAAGCTGCACCAATACTTGTGGTTTTGTAGAGTCCTCTATGGTTGTTTCGCTCAAATGGAAGTCCCATAGACCCGACATAAAGGGTATTCGGAAATTGTGGGTTGAGTGCTATTTTTGAAATAACCCGTTGGTATTCAAGGCCAATATGTTGCCAGGTAGCACCCTCGTCGAGGCTGCGCCAAAGGCCGTCGCCGATAAATGGATAGCCACTTATATTCGGGTCGCCAGTGCCAACATACACGATTCCGTTGCTGGGGTCAATCTCAATATCTGCGATGGAAAGGAAGTTTTGCTCGTCAAACACTGACGTCCAAGTTTGCCCTGCATCAGTAGTTTTCCAAACCCCGCCATGGGAGTAGCCCACATAAATTACGTTCGGTGTATTGGGATGTATTTCTATACAATTGATTCGTGCTCCGATATTAGCCGGACCTTCAAGCTTCCAGGGAGCGGAAAAACCCTTGTTACCATCGCGGGATTTTGCGGCCAAAGCAGATTGATGTGCAACAGTCAAGGCGTCTGTATAAGTGTGTAGATCGGTTTGAAAATCAGGCCATTCCCTCAGGGCGAAGAACCATTCCGCTGGGCGGAGGCTGCTGCTGTCCTTCGATTCTGTTCCCTCATTTTCAAAGTTTTGCTCAAGCGCAGGGGAGCTTTCACGTTGCGTTTTTTTCAAAAGCAAATACAAAGCGACGAGCACAATCGCTCCAATTATGATGAGATTTCGAGTCGGAAAGGGTGCGCGGGTTTGTCGTTGGAACATAACAGAGGAAAAACGTTGATCAGGGCCGCGAAGATAATGCCTTTGAAAAGCCGCGGAAGGGGAAACTTAGGTCTAAGCCGATTTGAGACGCTTTACTCGGTGAGGATATCCTTTCACACGCAGAGAACACTCATTCGGTCAATCTTCCAAAATTTACTAAATGTGGAAACGACCTTTGGAAAAACTTTACAACCGTTAAACAAACAAATAATTAGCATGAAAAATCTACTTCTACTGCTCGCCCTTTTCTTGATAAATCAATCCTTGTCAGCACAGCCCTGCCTCAACTCCCAGTCGTCTATTGACATTCACGGCAACAACATCCAAGCTCGTATTCTGAATGGAGGAGACCTCTTTACCGATTTGGCAAATGGTCAATTTATCCCCAACCCTGACCCGAACTCCTTCGAAAACCCTTCTACCATATTCGCCGCTGGGATTTGGATGGGTGGAGTTGATCCCGGAGGAAATCTCAAACTTGCAACGGTTGATTACCGCAGCAACAACAAGTATGACTACACCCCAGGGCCGCTGGATGAAAACGGAACGACAAACATCTTTAACTGCTCCAACTGGGATCGTCATTTTCGGGTGACGGGAGAACAAATCGCCGCATTTCGCGCTGCACTGCCGCTTACTGCTGATGAATTAAAAACCCAGTTTCGAGAAATTGCAGGTTGGCCAGCTTTAGGCAATCCCTTTTTTGAAGACATCTGGGGTTATGAGCTTCCGTTTTCAACGCAAGGGCTTGCGCCTTTCCACGACGAAGCTAATTATGGTACCTACGATCCGCTTTCGGGCGATTATCCTGTGGTAGCGTTGCGGGGCATTCCGCCCTTTGTGCCTGCTGAAATTATCTGGAGCGTCTTTAATGACCAAAATGGTGGGGGACCTCATTCTGCAAGCGGAGGCAAAGCGCTGCAAGCCGAAATTCAGCTCACTGTATGGGCATTCAATTGTCAAGATGAGCCTGTATTAAACAATACTATTTTTACCTCACACAAAATTATCAACCGTGCTAGCGAACCCACAGACTCCACAACTTTCGGCATTTGGGTAGATATTGATTTGGGATGCTACTTGGATGATTATGTAGGTTGCAACCCTAATTTAAATACAATGTACGCCTATAACCAGGATCCCGTAGACGGCCAACCCGGCAATACCTGCCAGGGCGTACCAACTTTTTCGGACGCCCCACCAGTACAAAGCATTGCCTTTTTAAGCCATCCTTTAAGCACATTCATTGCGCCTAATGCTTCTGGGGGAAACGCTCCCCCGGCTACCACAGACCCAACAACACCCTACGAAATCTACAATTACATGACTGGAAGTTGGCGCGACGGCACTCGATTTACATATGGTGGGAATGGCTATGGTGGCAATGTGCCTACCAACCACTTATTCCCAGGTGATCCAGCCAATCCAAATGGATGGAGCATGTGTACTTCAAATCTTGCTTTTGGCGACCGCCGTATGCTCGGCACCACAAATCTGGGTCAAATGTTACCCGGACAGATTGAGTACTTTAATACCGCTTGGGCATTCCATCCCAATCCCTCCCTTCCGTGTAGTGTTGGCACAACCTTTAGTGATGTGAGTAAAATTATCAACCTTTACAACAATGATTTTGAAGGGGTCTGCAGCGCTTTGAAAGCCCCAGCACTGCCCGCCGACAGCCTTCAACTTTTCCCCAACCCTACCTCCGGCTCCGCATTGTTGCGGTACGGATCGCTTCGCCCAATCTCGTTTAAAGCCTTCGACGCGGCAGGCCGATTGGTGCTGGAAAAAACAAACAATTTCGAGAAGAAAGAAACTGTCATTGAAACAGCGTCCTTAGCTTCCGGACTCTACATGCTCTTGATTGTTACGGAGCAGGGAACTGCAACAAAAAAATTAGCGGTAGTGCGATAAACTATTGACCAACAATGCTTCCTCCTTCTGACTATTACACGCTCGTTCGCGAAACCTTCCACACTCACGGCAACCCCGCCACCGCTCAGGACCAAATGGCATATATGCGAAATCAGTTTGAGTTTTTTGGACTAAAAATGCCTCAGTGGGTGGCAATCACAAAGGTTATCCATTCCGAAAAAGGCATCCCTGAAGCGGATGATTTAAAAGAATTGGTCCGGCATTGCTTTGAAGATGAGCATCGGGAAATGCACTATTTCGGGCTTGAAACATTGCAGAAAGTCTTGAAAAAACAGCCCTCTGAGTGCATCAAGTTTTTGGAAGCGCTGATCCTCACGCGTTCTTGGTGGGATACAGTGGACGGGATCAACAAGCTTGTAGGATTGCATTTTCGGAAATTCCCGGAATTAATCAAACCCGTAACAGCGCGTTGGATGGCTTCCGATAATATATGGCTGCAGCGTGTGTGCCTTATTTTTCAACTGACCTACAAGGATAAAACGGACGCTGCTTTGCTTTTTGAATATGTAAAAAGACTTGCTGACTCAAAAGAGTTTTTCCTGCAAAAAGGGGCGGGTTGGGCATTGCGTCAGTACGCGAAAACCAATCCCAAGGCGGTCATTGAGTTTGTTGGAAAAACGAAACTTGCCCCCTTGACGCGACGAGAGGCATTGAAGCATGTAGGATGAACTTCAGTTCGCCCTACAACACAACGCCCCGCCGAGCGCAAACTCGGCGGGGCGTTCCTGTGTGTGGTGAAAAATTTGGTTAGGCTGTTGTTGGGGCTCTCAGTGCATAAATTTTTCGGCCAGCGTAGATCGCGGCAAGCACTAAAGTGTAAGTGAAAGTGGCTGTCATGGCTAAGTATTGTCGGTTTAGTGATTAAAAAATAAAGGCTTTTGAATTGTCCCTAAAGACCGTTTGGTAACGCGAAGACTTACCCATGCGCTGCCACGTTTTTGAAAAAAAAATTAATAAAATCTCAACAGCTTTATTTTCAAGCATTTATGGTTAAAAATTGGTCCCTAAAAACAGATATTGACAGCATCTACGAAAAAATTCGTAGAAAAATTTGCAACTACGAAATAGTTCGTAGAATCTTTGCGTTCAAATCACCGCACCACCAAATCCACAAATCAACACTTCACCATGAGCATTGCAAAGCCTACCGATTCCGAACTCGAAATCCTCCATATACTCTGGGAACAAGGCCCCAGCACGGTACGTACTGTAAATGACCTGCTCAACGAGCGGCGTAGAAGCGGCCAAGCATCCTCACGGCTTTCGGCAAAGCCTAAAGAATCTGCCGGCTACACCACCACGCTGAAACTCATGCAAATCATGTTTGAGAAAGGCCTGGTGACCCGTGTAGAGGAAGGACGCACCCACGCCTACACGGCTTTCATACATGAAAGCGACACGCAAGACCTGTTGCTCCAACAGTTTGTAGACAACGCTTTCCGAGGCAGCACTGCCCGGCTAGTGATGCAAGCCCTCGGCAACCACGAGGCCAGCACCGAAGAACTCGACGAGATCAAAGCACTCATCGCCAAAATAGAACAAGGCAAGCTATGAATCCAATATCTGACTCCTTCCTCCGCGCCCTAGGCTGGGCGCTCGCGCACTCGCTTTGGCAAGGCGCGTTGGCTGCATTGCTGCTTTTAATATTATTGCCGCGTTTACAAATGGCCCGGCAACGATATTGGGCAGCTTACGGAGCTTTGCTCATTGTGCTTATTCCAGCGATTGGCACTTTTATGTGGAAGTTTGAACCGAATGCCCTTACAGCATCTCCATTTGGTGCTGTCGAAACACTGGCCTCGACATCGTTTTTTATTGAAAATCAACTAATTGAAACCACGATTGGCGAATCATTCTCCCGTTGGCTGGAGGCAAATCACGCACTGATTGTGGCCATTTGGCTGATCGGTTTTGTGTTTTTCCTGTTGCGATTGGGTGGCGGGCTTTGGCAAGTACATCGCCTGCGGACGCGCGGGGTGAACGCGCCGGAAGCCATTTGGCAAGAAAAACTTAGGGCACTTGGAAGGCAAATTGGAGTTTCGCGGAGCGTCAATCTTTTTGAATCGGCATGGGTACAAACGCCGCTCACGATTGGTTGGCTAAAGCCTGCAATCCTATTGCCCATAAGTTTCGTGAACCAACTTTCGCCCGCCGAAGTAGAGGCTGTGCTGGCACATGAGTTGGCGCACATCGCTCGGCGCGACTGGGTTTTTAATCTCCTGCAAGCCTTTGTCGAAAGTCTGTTTTATTACCACCCAGCCGTGTGGTGGATATCACAGGTCATCCGCCGTGAGCGCGAAAATGCTTGCGACGATACTGCGTTGGCCGCTACCGGCAATCCGCTCGCTTTTGCCCGTGCACTCGTGCAAGTACAGGAAATGGCCGCTTCTGTACCAGCACTTTCGCTCGCCATGAGCGGCAAACGCCGCCGCCCGCTATTAGATCGGGTGCGGCGCATCTTAAACCAAGCACCACAACAACAACATCAAGTTATGGAAAAGATCACAGCAACCGTCATACTGCTCGCATTACTGGCCCTGGTGGGCCTGCGGGCCAATTCCGTTCCGTCCATCGAGGCAGCTTTCGCCCAAATTGCGGATATCCCCACTGCCTTTTTTAGCGGGCAAAACAATGAAGATCAAGTAGTTGGCGATAGTTTGCCAAAACCAAAAAGCACGCGAAAAATTACACGCGAAGACGACGATCAACGCGTGGAAGCCGAGTATAAGGATGGCAAATTGACCCGATTGAACATTGATGGGAAGGAAATACCTGCGTCGGAATATGACCAACACGAGGAGCTCATTGAGGAATTGGCCGAAGACGTGCCGCCCCCGCCTCCTCCCGCTCCACATATTTTTTGGGATGGCCCAGGAGGTCGCGCTTGGGCTATGCCAACTCCTCCCGGAGCGCCTAGCCCAGCAGATGCTCCAAGCGCGTATTGGTTTAGCGCACCCGGATCTCCTGCGGCTGCACCATTTCCTCCATTTCCAGCCATGCCTCCGATAGGGGGCGGCATCAGTATCGTGACAGATAAAGATGGCGAAGGGAATACCCTTATTCGTTTGGACAACAATGGCAATGACACGGAAGTAGTGGTCAAAAATGGCGAGTTGTGGATCAATGGCAAAAAATTAGAAAAAGGAGAAGAATTTGTTATTTCCGGGCCTCATTTTGGGGAAAATGGCGAGCCGTTTTTCTTTGATGGCTCGGAAGGTCATGGCGAAGGCCATGGATTCGGTCATGGCGAAGGGCTTTCACCCGAAGCGCGCAAGCAGGTAAGCGAAGAAATGGAACGGGCTAGGGAGGAGCACGCTCGAGCCATGGAAAATTACCGCCGCGACCTCGAAAAGGATAAAAAACGCTCCGACAAAGACTGGAAAAACAACCAAAAACAGTGGGAGCGCGAACAAAAAGTCTGGCAAAAAGAACAGAGAAATTGGGAGAAAGAGCAGCAAAAGTGGGCGAGGGAGCAAGAAATTTGGCAAGAAGGCCAACAAAAATGGCAAGCCGAACACAAGGTTTGGGAAGCCAAAAGCAAAGCCGCACAAGAATTAATTAAACAAGAACTTTTGCGTGATGGCCTTATATCCAATCCGGATAACTTTTCCTTACACTTAAGCGCTAAAGAGTTGAAAGTCAACAAGAAAAAACAATCCGAAGCCACGCGTCAGAAATATGAGGAACTCCTCAAGAGCGCTTTGGGTAAAGGTTTTGAAGGTGAAAATTGGAACTACAATTTCAACTTTAATGAGGAGAAATAAGTAGGAGTTTGAGTGGCAGTAGGCCGCCACCTCCCGCTACTGCCTGCTGCCACTCAACTTTCCCGCTCCAACAAATCCTCCACTAACTTTTTTAAAACCTTCTTTCGCTTTTCTGGCACTTGCACCGATTGCAGGTGCCAGAAAGCTTTTTGCTGGTATTGACGTTTTTCCAGTGATACCAAGGCGGGAATTCCGTTTCGGTCGAAGATGGCGCGTACGGCAGCGATTTTTTCAGCGGGATTTTCTGCGCCAGTTTGCATCCAACCGTGCAATGCACGACAGTCTGAATCGGGTGCAGTTTCCAAAGTCTTCAGCACGAGCAGCGTCTTTTTATTTTGTAAAATATCGCCGCATACTTGTTTGCCAAACTTGATCGGATCACCATAAGTATCAAGCAAATCATCCTGTATTTGGAAAGCTATTCCCGCTAGTCGTCCGAATTCGTATAGATGCTGAGAATCGTTCGCAGGAGCATTTGCGCAGACTGCCCCCATCTCGAGCGCAGCGCCCAGCAACACGGCTGTTTTTAGTTCTATCATGCGGATGTATTCGTGTATACCAACGTTCGCTCGTGTCTCAAAATTGATGTCAAGCTGTTGTCCCTCACACACTTCTGTGGCCACGCGGTTGAAAATATTAAGCAACTGCAACACCGTATCAGCATCGCCGCAACGTGCCAAAAACCGATAGGCAAAAATCAACATCACATCGCCGCTGAGGATTGCGGTGGTGGTATTCCATTTATTATGCACCGTTGGTTCGCTTCTACGCAAAGGCGCAGCATCCATGATGTCATCGTGCATCAACGAGAAATTGTGGAAAAGTTCGACCGCCCAGGCTGCCGGAAGTGCTGCCTCAGAGGTATCCTTGAAAAGTTCATGCCCCATGAGCACCAAAGCAGGGCGAAGCCGCTTTCCGCCAAGCGTTAAAATATAGTTGCAAGGCTCGTAAAGCTCAAGCGGAAAAGTCGGGAAAGGGTTTTCTTTTGAAAAGGCAGCAATTAAGTCGAGCAATTGTGGGAGGTCGCGCATGGATGAGTCGGTTGAATTCGGCGCAAACTAAGGGAGCAAAATTGGCACTCGGTTAAAAAATCTTCAAATAAAAAAGGCTGACCGGGGGAATGGTCAGCCTCTCTAATTTTTTGAAGAACCAAATCGGCAAAGGATTAAAAATACGCTGCTCGGTCAACGTCGGGCAGCAATTGCGGAGAAGTAACCAACCACTTGCGGATAAAAACGCACGAGCGCAATGGTGGCCACAGCGGTAAATAAAACAAGCATAGTGTGTGTAATGATTAAAGTGAAACGATTTAGTCATCCTTTACAAAACCGAATTATTGTTCTGCGAAGGCGCACGAAGGTAGAAACCTGTTTCGGCATAACAAAAAATCACCAAGGATTTTTTTGTTAATTTTACATTGGGAAAAAGAGCTGCTTCTCAACGGGGTATTCTACCTACTTTTGCACCTGATTTCACCTGTAGTTCATCTCTAAAACAAGTCTTTGGCGCATGGTTTTTAACAACATCCTTGAGACAATTGGCAAGACCCCCCTCATCCGCCTGAACAAAATCGTACTACACATCCCTGCTACTGTGTATGCCAAACTAGAATCCTTCAATCCAGGTTTGAGCGCTAAGGACCGCATCGCGCTGCACATGATCGAACGCGCAGAGCGGCTTGGCAAACTCAAGCCCGGAGGCACGGTAGTAGATGCTACCAGTGGCAACACAGGTTTTAGCCTCGCAATGGTGGCTGCCATTAAAGGCTATAAGTGCGTGCTTACCGTGACGAGCAAAATAAGTGAGGACAAACTCAACAACCTCAAAGCTATGGGCGCAGAAGTTCACCTCTGCCCGCAAGAAGCCAAACCCCGTGACCCCGATTCGTACTACTCGCGTGCCGAACAATTGGCCAAGGAAATCCCCGGTGCATGCTATATCAACCAAAACTATAACCCCGAAAACGGCGAGGCGCACTACCTCAGCACAGGCCCTGAAATCTGGGAGCAGACAGCCGGTAGCGTAACGCACCTTATTGGCAGTGCGAGCACAGGAGGCACTATTTGTGGGTCTGGCCGCTACCTCCGTGAACAAAACCCAGGCCTCAAAATCATCGGCGTAGATGCCTACGGCTCAGTACTCCAGAAATACCACGAGACGGGCGTGTATGATGAAAATGAAATTTATCCTTACCGTATAGAAGGCACAGGTAAAAACATCCTCCCGGCCAACATGGACTTTGACCTTATTGACCGGTTTGTCAAAGTGACCGATAAAGACAGCGCACTTCGTGCCCGCGAACTTGCTCGCATGGAAGGCATGATGGTCGGATATTCGAGCGGGGCGGCCCTCCAAGCCCTCGAGCAAATCCAGGGCGAACTGACGGAAGACGATGTGGTAGTGCTGCTTTTTGCAGACCACGGTTCGAAATACGTAACCAAGTTTTTCAGCGACAAATGGATGGTTCAACAAGGGTTTTTGGAAGAAGAGGAAGTGGAGGCTGTGTGATATGATAGAAGAAACGCCCCGGCTTCGCATCCGACCTTTTACTTTGGCTGATGCCGAGGAATATTTTGTGCTGGAAAGCGATCCAGAATTGTTCAAATTTGAAATCACGGCGCCCAAATCCCGTGAAGAATCAGATGCCTCTCTAATGAACTTGCTGCGATCTGAGATTTCGCCTGAAATTCAAAATTGGAGGGAATGGGCAATTGAATTGAAATCTGAGGGGAAAGCTATTGGCTTTATTTGCATGTCATACCACGATGTACGGCGACGAATGCTGGAAGTTGGATTCCGAGTACGAAAAGATTATCAGGGAATGGGATACGGATCGGAGGCATTGCGCGGTGTTATTGAGGCGATTTTCCGTGACACTGAAACGCATCGCATATTTGCCTGCACCGATGGCCTAAACCTCGCTTCGCAACGGATGATGGAAAAAGCAGGAATGCAGCGCGAAGCGCAGCTGAGGGAGAATGTTTTGATTTGCGAAGAATACCACGATGAAGTGATTTATGGGGTGCTAAGGAGAGAAGTGTTGGGAGTTGAAAATATTGAGCGTTGAGAAGGTTCCTGCGTTTAGTGCACGAATGATATTTAGCCAACAGGCAAACTAATCTCTACACCGATATGCCTCACTTCAAATCATTTTCAGGACTCCTGGAAGAAGCCGTTTTGCCTCTTCTAAAAAAACATCCAGAGTGGACACGTCTGGATGGAGCAGAGAAGAGTGGGAATAGGACTGTTTTTGCAACGTTCCAATACGAGTACAAGAATTGGAAAATTCATTCTGATACACTCGTTGCCAAACTATTGGCAGCATTAGAGTTAGAAAATGCCGGGCAAAAACCATTTGTGGAGGCGAAAACCAAAAAAGAAAGAAATTGCTTACGACTGTCAAATCTGAAGACAAAAGGCCCTAAGAGACTTTACATTTACGAGAATTAAGATAGAAACAAGGCCTCTTAGGTTTTCAGAAACCTAAGAGGTCTCCTTCAATCCATCCTTTTCATTTATTAATCTTAACTACACACCTGTGGATTTATTCGACCGCATTTACAATCAAGCAGGCCCATTGGGCAAATATGCCGATGTGGCAGAGGGTTACTACATGTTCCCACAATTAGAGGGCGAACTAGGCAACCGCATGACTTTTCAAGGCAAAGAAGTGGTATGCTGGAGCATCAACAATTACCTTGGACTCGCCAATCACCCCGAAGTCCGCAAGACCGATGCGGAAGCCGCTGCCCGATGGGGTCTGGCATACCCAATGGGTGCGCGCATGATGAGCGGTGATACCAAACTCCACCAAAAGCTTGAAACCCAACTCGCACATTATGTTGGCAAACCTGCAGGATTGCTCGTAAACTATGGCTATCAAGGGGTACTCTCCGCCATTGATGCACTCCTTACCCGGCACGATGTAGTAGTGTACGATGCTGAAAGTCATGCCTGTATTGTCGATGCCGTACGCATGCACATGGGCAAGCGCTTCGCCTTTACGCACAACGATGTAGCGAGTCTCGAAAAGTGTCTCGTACGCGCCAAACGCCTCACCGACGAAAGTGGCGGAGGCATTCTTGTTATCACCGAAGGCGTATTCGGAATGCGTGGCGACCAAGGCAAGCTCCGCGAAATCTGCACCTTGAAAGAAAAGTACGGCTTCCGACTTTTCATTGACGACGCACACGGTTTCGGGATGCTCGGAAAAACCGGCGCAGGTGCCGCAGAGGAGCAAAATGTGACCGACGATGTGGACATTTATTTCAGCACCTTTGCCAAAAGCATGGCACTTATTGGCGGCTTTATTGCTGCGCAACCAGAGGTTATTCAATTTTTGAAGTACAATATGCGCAGCCAAATCTTCGCCAAATCGTTGCCTATGCCCTTGGTAGAAGGGCTTTTGAAACGGTTTGAATTACTACGTGACAAACCCGAACTTCGGGAAAAACTCTGGCACAATGTGCGTCTTCTACAAGGCGGCCTCAAAGAACGGGGCTTCGATATAGGCGACACCAACACCTGCGTAACACCTGTGTACATGTACGGAGAAGTAGAAGAAGCAATGGCCTTGGTAAAAGATATGCGCGACAACTATGGCGTGTTCTGCTCCATGGTTGGTTATCCAGTTATCCCGAAAGGCATGTTGATCCTGCGCCTCATCCCAACGTCAGAACATACGGAAGAGGATATCCAAATCACGCTCGACGCATTTTCTGCTGTACGCGAAAAAATGCAAACGGGCATATACAAACAGTTCGTGCCCGAAATCCTGGTTTAATTCCCCCTTTGCGCAACTTCCCGAAAGTTTGAAACTTTCGGGAAGTTTTCTCTGATTTGGCAAATCTGGAATGTTGAAATTTGCCCCTTATGAGCGCCACTACCATCCTCGAAAATGTGATAGACGAGCGAGCCGATATGGTTCAGCTCAATCCTGTAGGTTTGGATCGTATCCTGTCTGAAGGTTGGCGATTGCTTGGTCGTAGGATGGTGCGCCACAATTTTTCTACTTGGCACCGAAAACTCTGCCGTACGATCCCGCTTCGAGTTCGATTGTCAGCGTTTGAACTTTCGAAAAGCCAACGGCAAACACTTCGGCGCAACGCTGACCTTCAGGTAATGAGTGCCTCTGCCCAATTCGACGCTGAGCGTGAGCGGCTTTTCGAGCTGCACCGGGAGCGATTCCATGAAAAGCAGACTACTTCCTTAGGTTCTTTTATTCACTCCGAATTCCCCAATAAGTTCCCTACAGAGGGCCGCGAACTTGCTGTTTACCTTCAGGACGAACTCATCGCTTGTTCCTTTTTTCACCTTGGCGATTTGGCTGTGTCTGGCACTTACTGTGTGTTCGATCCTGTGCACAGTCGTCGTAGCCTCGGCACGCTCACCATGCTTTTGGAGCTTCTCATAGCCAAAGAAATGGGCAAGGTTTTTTACTACCACGGCTATACGCACGACACCCCCTCTCAGTTTGATTACAAACTGAACATCAAAGGGTTAGAAGCCTTAAATTGGGATACGGGCGAATGGTTGCCCCTCAATCGAGTGCCCGTAAGGCGCTGGGTGGATATTGCGTAACAGATTGCTAAACGGCCAACATCGGCACATAGAGTTCGCCATTGAGTATGTTTCGCGATACCACAATGCGCTGTACCTCTGAAGTACCTTCATAAATCTGCGTGATTTTCGCGTCGCGCATTAGTCGCTCCACATGGTATTCTTTTACAAAACCATATCCACCGTGTATTTGCACCGCTTCCACCGTGTGGCGCATGGCGACTTCTGAAGCGAACAGTTTCGCCATGGCGGCTGCTTGATCGTAGTTCAGGTTCTGGTCTTTCATAGTGGCTGCGCGATACACGAGCAACCTGGCCGCTTCGATTTCAGTAGCCATGTCTGCGATTTTGAAAGAGATGGCTTGGTGTTGGCTTATGGGTTTGCCAAAAGCCTGGCGTTCTTTAGCGTAGGCAACGGAAAGCTCATAAGCGCCCGCCGCGATGCCCAATGCTTGCGAAGCGATGCCAATGCGTCCGCCGGAAAGGGTTTTCATGGCAAACTTGAACCCAAACCCGTCTTCGCCAATGCGATTTTCCTTTGGAACTTTCACATCCGAGTACATAATGGAAGTGGTGTCTGAAGAGCGTATGCCTAGTTTGTCTTCTTTTGCACCGATGGCCACGCCCGGCCAATCTGCTTCCACAATAAGGCAGTTGATTCCTTTGTACCCTTTTTCCACATCGGTCTGAGCCATCACCAAATGGAGCTTAGACGTTGCGCCATTCGTGATCCAGTTTTTGGTGCCGTTCAGCAAGTAGTGGTCGCCCATGTCCACAGCGGTAGTGCGTTGGCTGGTAGCATCAGAACCTGCCTCCGGTTCGGAAAGGCAAAAAGAGCCAATCCATTCACCCGTGGCGAGCTTGGGTAGGTATTTGCGTTTTTGAGCCTCGGTGCCGAATAACTCAATGCCCCAGCAAACCAAAGAATTGTTTACGGACATGATAACGGAGCAAGAGTTGTCAACCTTTGATATTTCTTCCATTGCGAGCACATAAGAAAGCGAGTCCATGCCGCCGCCGCCATATTCTGGTGAAACCATCATGCCAAGGAAGCCGAGCTCGCCCATCATTTTTACTTGCTCGGTAGGGTACTGGCCCTTGCTGTCGCGCTCGATAACGCCTGGTTTGAGTTCGTTTTGGGCAAAATCTCTTGCCGCTTGTTGTACGGCGAGCTGCTCTTCGGTTAGCTGAAACATTGTTGGAACGGTTGACGGTTGACAGTTGACGGTTGACGGCACAATAGCCTCCCCGCATTGTCCATTGTCCGTGTGGTGAAACAGTAGTTTGTTTTTTCGGCAGCGAAAGTACGAGATTCAACTTATGGTTAAAATTCTTGTTTGACTTTGCCTGAAAATTGCTTGAAAATGGACTGAAAATATGGCTGTTTCCTAAGTTACAGGCATGGAGATGAGCAAATGATAACCTTAGTAGAGAATATCCGAGAGGCTTTGGCTAATGAGCTAGATATGTATTTGGATATCAAAGTGGTCTTTCAAGACAAAGACGATATTGGCCCGGGCAACCGGGTCAGAGAAACCATCTCTATTGGACTTTGCGAGAGTGTAGTTATGATTCTGTTATACACGCCCAAATACTTCAGTCCAATGAAACTTTTTTGTTCAAGCGAGCTGGAAGGAATGTTGCGATTGGAAGATAAGCGGACAAAAAAATCGAGTTTTCCCAAGACTAGCATGGTTATTCCGATAATGCTACGGGGCAGTGTTTCTGACCTGCCCCACGACCTTCAAAATCGCAACCCTGTTGATTTTACTGGCCTTTCGATGGCCTCGCCCGATGTGATGCGAAATCCTGAAAATATGTTAAAAATCAGAGGTGTTGCTGAAAAAATCCATACCCTATTCCAAAAATTAGAAAGCACAGGTAAGTCGTTCTGTGAAGATTGTGCAGGGTTCCTAATCCTTGATGAGAACGACTCTAACGACCGTAAAAGGATAGAGGCTTTTGTTAAGCAATACAAAGGTCCTTCGTGGAAACCAGAATTCGTTATTTCTTGAAAAGATGAAATCATCTTCAACAACTAGAAAAGGGCAAGTAATTACCTTTTATTCCTACAAGGGTGGCACTGGACGTTCTATGGCTCTTGCAAATGCTGCTTGCCTTTTGACCCGTGACGGGCATAAGGTACTGATGATTGATTGGGATATGGAAGCCCCTGGTCTGCCTAAATATTTCCGCCCATTTCTCCCCAGTAAAAATCATAATCATGGGCTGATTGACTTTATCGAAATGGCTGATGCAGCGCTCCCCCCAATGGAATACGATGCTGAAGATGAGCTTGCTCTGAAAAAGGTTTTTGAAAAAACAGGTGACTATCTAACTCCTGTACTAAACAGTCCTGATGCCAAAGGCAAACTTTTCCTTTTGAAATCTGGAGATGAACATTCAGAAAACTACCCCAGCCAAATTAGCCATTTCGATTGGGAAAAATTCTTTTATAAAATCCGAGGGTTTTTCAAGCTCCTGGCCAGATACCTTGCCCAAGAGTTTGATTATGTCCTGATTGACTCACGCACAGGCCATACGGACACGGGTGGCATCTGCACTATGATGATGCCCGAAAAACTTGTTCTGGTTTTCACTCCCAATCAGCAGAGTTACGATGGTATTGCCAAGCTCGCCAGAAAGGCTACTGGCTACCGAAGACGTTCCGACGACTTGCGCCCGCTTATGATTTACCCATTGCCTTCTCGCATAGATTTAGGCGAAGAAGATTTGCGCCAAGCGTTTTTGGAAAAATACCGCGACGATTTTACGGCACTCCTTCAAGAGATATATGACGTTTCAGAGGTGAATTTCGACCGATATCTCAACAACATTCAGATACGGCACTCTTCCAAATTTGCCTATCAGGAACGGTTAGCCATACTCGAAGAAAAGATTTGGGACAAGGACTCTCTTTCGCAGGTATATCGCAATTTCACGGACTTATTAAAATCTAAGGAGATGTTCTGGCGGTTTCCGTTCAAGGCATCAGAGAATCCGAACGCGGTGAAAGTCTTTATCGCATATTCTAGGGCGGACAGGAATTTTAAAAATGAATTGGAACGCCATTTGGCGATACTAAAATCAACTCAGAAAATTTCCATCTGGTCGGATAGCGATATTCAAGCAGGAGAAATATGGGATAAAAGCATTCGAGAAAATTTAAATAATTCCGATTTAATCCTTCTACTTATAAGCCCAGACTTTTTTAACTCTGACTATATTCGAGAAATAGAAATCAATACAGCGTTTAAACGCATGAAGCAAGGCGAGTGCCGAATTTTACCAATCATTATCAGACCCGTTGCTTGGCAAGAAGATAAAGTTTTAAGCAAGATTCAAGTTTCACCAAAAGGAGGGAAACCCATCGAAACTTGGTCTAACAGGGATGCTGCATGGGCAGAAACGGTACAAGATATCCGTCGGATCGTAGACGAAATAGAAGCCCAAAAAAAGACCCGGCAGCATAAATCTAAAGTACCCGTCCCGGCGAAAGTTGCAACACGACTTTGAAGTTCATTCCTGCGTTACTCCACCACGTGCTTTTCCGCCGCCTGCAGCACCTCCTTGTCCGGGTTTCCGCCATGATGAACGAAAGCCACCACGCTGCAATGTTTTTCGTCCCACTCCGCCTTCAAAGGAATTTTGAAGGATTTGCGTACTACTATGCCCGAAACCAACTGCTCTAGGATCACGTCTCCTTCTGCTTTGGTCACCACATCACGCAGCACGTGGCGGTGCAGGTAGTTATAGTTGAATACGCCCTTGTCATTTTGCAAATCCACGATGCTGTCTTGTGTGATCAGGACGGTGAGGCGGTTTTCGCCCGTGAGTGTTTGATCTGGAAGAATATCCACATTGATGGTCAATTCGCGGGAAGCAGAATTAAATTCGTTGACTACAAATAAATCCAATCCGAAATCTTTGGCAAAATCCGTGCGTATAATGCCTTCCCAGCGCGTGAGCGGAGTGATAAATGTAGAGGTTTCGTTAGGCAGCAAGCGACGGTCTATAGATGAGGAGGGAAAGCCTTCCAATACCCCAATGTTGGCGGCCAGTGCTTGCGCGTCTGCCGAGCGAAAATCGTATAGATTGGCAGGATATGGCATCGAAAAATTGCCCGCCGCGTGAATGGAAACTACGATCAGTTCTCGACCCTCTGCATCAAAAGTACTTTGCAAGCTTGTGAGCGTTTTGGCGCCGTCGGGGCATTGCGAACAGGCCACACCCGTGGCTTCTTCTACCAATACGCGCCGCTTGCCCACACTCAGGTCGGGGATTTCAATTGCCCTTTCTTCGCAGGCGGAAACGAGGAAAAGCACGACTGCACTTAGCAAGAGAAATATATTTTTCATGACAAATGGATGGTTTACGAATTAGAAAGAGGAGTTCAGCGTAAGTTTTATTCCATTAAAAGCGGGCTCCAAACGGCAAATGCCACCCGCACAATTGATGCCTTCTACTTGTTTGACATAAGCCAGCGATATGCGGTTGGATTTCCGCGAATATACAACACCCAGCGACGGGAAGTGTGTGCCATCGTACTTAAGCTTCGCCTTCTTTTCGTCTGTATCGTATTTTTCTGGATTGCTGTGCTTAAGTTTGTACATATCCGAAACATAAAAAATCCAATGTGGGGCTAAACCAACTTCCACGAGGCCATTGACCCATGAGCCAAATTCCTCTTCTGTATGCAGGTATTGCGCTTCTACACGAATGGATTTGCGTGGAGAGAACTTGTACAAAAACTCCGCATACGGTGTGAGCGCATCTACATAGTCGTCTTTGCCCTGATAGACAAAGATATTATATTTCAAGATTTGCAAGCCGCCGATTATCTGCCACTTCCGTTTTTGTTTCCAAGTAAACTCCGGTGTTATTTCGCGGTAAAGCTCCGTGCCGTCCAAAAACTGGATTTCAGAAAAATTGATGCTTGCAGACAGTTTTTTATTGAATTTATAGCGCATATCCAATTGCAACGCTTGTTCGCCCAATTCCTGTGTGGCTGGGGCAAAACGTGCTGTAAGGCGATAAGTATTTTGCTTCGCCATTGGCGGCAAGAAATTGATAGGGCCTTGGATGCCAAGCGCGTATGGGTTTTGCCGGAACGAAAAATCCTTGGTCCTTTTGGCTTCCAACGTCACCCCAAAACCACTTTTTGAATAAGAAAGGCTGCTGTAAAAAGTATATCCTTTACGGTTGCTCAATTTGCCATTGATCGTGTCCAGCTGCCCATCAACGACTACTGTACGCAATGCAAAAAGGTCGCTAATTACATCGTTGGTCTTGCCTGCGACCTCTACATACCAAGTGAAGTCTCCCGCCGTGAGGGTATTGAAAATCGTAGCAGCATAGGTGTTGTATTGTGCGCCCGTACTGTCTACTGGAAGATAGCCGCCTATGGTATTGGCAATTTCCGAGGCCGTTTCCCTTGTGTAAGTGCGCCCCACAATACCGGCGCCCGGTGCGAAAGAAAAGTTTTTAGTGGAATCGGGTTTGACAAAACCCTCAATAACGCCTCCGCGGAGCACCGTGCCATACCGATCAAATTGCTGTTTTTGCCGCCCTGTAAATGCTCGAATTTTCCAGTTTTCGTTGAATTTGTAGCCTACCTGCGCTCCAAACAGGGCATTATCAATCATAAGCGCTCGCTCTTCGTATGCCCGGTAGATGATGCCCGCACCAATTTGGTCGTAGAGGTATCCGCCAGCGACATCGAATTTGTCAATCTGTTTGTGGATATACCATCGGCCAATGCCCACATCAGAATAAGAGTCCGTGGGGGTCAACAGGTTAGAGTTGTTGAACATGTCGAAACGCAAGCCAGCGTCCAACCCATTGTGCGAATAGTTGAGATTGAGCCAGGTTTCGGCACCAAACTTTTGATAGTCGTATTGCGGGATGCCCGCTGTGCCTAGTACTGAATCGGGCGCAAAGAAAAAATTGCCGTTGGCTTGAAGGCTTCCTGTAATGTGTGAATTGTTTTGGGCAAAGCCCGAAAAATATACGGTGGACAGGAGAAGTGCAAGGGTAAGTCTTTTCATACAAAAAGGAAGGATGTCGCGCAAAGGTAGTTTGCCTCGAAAATCCTTCCTTGTTTTAGCAGGGTAAAATGGTCGGATACGGACAAATTAGTAGCAAGTAGGTAGTAGTGCTCAAGTTCAGCGGTCCTTGTTTACTACTACTGCTTACCTCCAGTGCTACTCAATTCCAGCTCACATATTCAGGGATGTCTGCTATGATTTCAAATCGGTTGCCTTTATTGTACATTACCTGACTCCATAGATTGGAGGGCTTTGATTTGAAAAGGTAGTTGGCATGCATATGGGCGGTCACCCAAGACCCAATTTCCATTTCTTCTTCGAGCTGCCCGCCAGACCAGCCTGCGTAACCCACAAAGAATCGTATATTGTCTGGTTCTATTAAACCACTGGTAATCAAAAACTTGAGCTTGTCAAAATCGCCGCCCCACCATACGCCATCCGTAAGCTGGATGCTTTCTTCCAGCAAATCTCCCACATTGTGTACATAGTGCAGCGTATCGGTTTGCACAGGCCCGCCATAAAACACCTCCGATTCAAACGCTGGAAAGGTGTTGATGAGGTCGTTCACCTTCATATCTGTTTTTTTGTTCAGGATGAAGCCAACGCTCCCCTCTTCATGATGTTCGCAAAGTAATATTACAGCGCGGCGGAAATAAGGGTCGAGCATAAAAGGCTCTGCCACCAAGAGTTGCCCGCTTTTAATCATGGAATTGGTAGTCATCGCACACAAAGGATTAGTTTTGGACGAAAGTAAGTAAGAATGTTTTTTCGTCCAAATTTTTTTCACTGCGCAAAATTTATCTGGATGCCCCAACAATCTCAACGCCTGCTGAAGTGCCAATTCGGTCAGCACCAGCATCAATCAAAGCCTGCGCATCCACCAAGTTGCGGATCCCCCCGGCAGCTTTGATTTTAATACTCGCCGGCGCAAGTGCCCGAAGCATACGCACCATATCGGGAGTTGCTGGATGGCCATGAAAACCCGTGCCGGTTTTGAGCCACGCAACGCGAGAGGTGGCGGCGAGTTCGCAAACCCGGCTAATTTCTTCAGCCGTCAGCAACCCACATTCGAGTATAAGTTTAAGGGTACGGCCTCGCATATTGGTCGCGAGCGCAAGGGCTTCAATATCGTTTCCAACATGATTCCAATGCGCACTTTTGATGGCCGAAATATTGACCACTGCATCAATTTCGTCTGCTCCATCTTCTGTGGCGCGTTTGATTTCTTCGCTTTTGGAAGCAATACCAGAATAACCCATTGGGAATCCGATCACCGTCACGATTCGGGTTCGGGGATTAATCTCGTCCATGATTCGACGGGCTTCGCGAACAAAATAAGGAGGTATGCACACGCCCACAAAGCCATGCTTTTGGGCTTCTTCGCAAACTCGACGCACTTCGGTTAAGCTGGTGTCGGGCTTCAAGATGGTCTGTTCGATGAATGTGGCGATTTCTGACATGGTGGCTTTCACACTTACAGATTAAACGGACAAATGTAGTGTCTGTTTTAAAGACTTAGATTTGAGAATTTCATTCAAGGCACCTCCACTGCATTGAGCACACGTGTCACAATGTCTTCTGCTGTTAGTCCTTCCGCTTCGGCCTCATAAGTAAGTCCGATGCGATGCCGCAATGCATCCGCACAAACGTAGCGCACATCCTCTGGCACCACATAGCCCCTGCGGCGCAAAAAAGCAGTTGCACGAGATGCCTGCGCCAACGCGATGCTTGCCCTTGGCGAGCCGCCGTACTGAATAAGCGGCGCTAAGTTCTTTAATCCGAATTGGCTTGGTTGACGTGTGGCAAAAACGATGTCTAGGATGTATTGCTCTATTTTTTCGTCCATATAAATGCAATGCATCAGCTCCCGGGCTCGGAGTAAAGTGGTTGTATCCAGCACTTTGTGAACATGGGGCTGTTCGCCCGAAAGGTTGCGGCGCACAATGTCGCGCTCTTCTTCTTTTGATGGGTAGCCGATTTTTACTTTCAACAAGAAACGGTCTGCCTGAGCCTCCGGAAGCGGGTAGGTGCCTTCTTGCTCGATTGGATTTTGAGTCGCAAGCACGAGAAATGGATCGTCTAATGGAAAGGTTTCAGTCCCGATAGTGACCTGCCGCTCTTGCATAGCTTCAAGCAGGGCGCTCTGGACCTTTGCGGGTGCCCGGTTGATTTCGTCGGCAAGCACGAAATTGGAGAACACCGGCCCTTTTCTTACGGTAAATTCTGAACGAGATGGGTTGTAGATCATGGTACCCAGCACATCTGATGGAAGCAGATCCGGAGTGAACTGGATTCGGCTGAAGCGGGCGTCCACCGCTTGGGCCAATGTTTTGATGGCCAGCGTTTTGGCCAGCCCCGGCATCCCTTCGAGCAAGATGTGGCCCTTTGTCAAAAGTCCGATGAGCAGTTTTTCGAGCATTTGCTCCTGGCCAACGATGACTTTGGAGGTCTCGGCTTTTAGTTGTTCTACAAATCCGCTTTCGAGGTGGATTTGGTGATTGAGGGCTTGTAAATCGAAGTATTGCGCCATTATTGTTATGGGAGCGAGTAAGTTTTTCACGCAACGGCGCAACGTTTGCTATAATTGCGCCATTGTTGTTGTGGGTGCGGGTAAGTTTTTCACGCAACGACGCAACGACGCAACGTTTGTTATAATATCGTTGCGCCGTTGCGTCGTTGCGTGAAAAATCCCCTAAAAGAGAGGGCAAAAGTAGCAATGGTTGCCGAGCTCTGAAGGTTTCTGCTGTGAAGGTTTTACCCTTTTACTACTTTTGCTGGCCAAAATCAGCGGGTTAAAATTTATAAACAAACTGCGCTGTATCAAATTGACATTCTGAAGCAAATAATTCATTCATGAAAGCATACGTTTTCCCTGGTCAAGGTTCTCAGGCAGAGGGCATGGGCAAAGAACTCTACGAGAGCAATTCCCAAGCCAGTGAACTATATGAGCAGGCAAACGCTATACTTGGATGGCGCCTCAGCGATGTGATGTTCGGAGGGACAAAAGAGGACTTGACTCAGACCAACGTTACGCAACCAGCAGTATTTTTGGAAAGCATTGTGCGAGCGAAGGTGGCGGGCAAATCTTTTCAGCCTTCGGCAGCGGCAGGGCATTCGCTTGGAGAAATTACGGCGCTTTGCGCTGTCGGAGCCTTGTCTTTTGAGGACGCTCTTTTGCTCGTAGACAAACGGGCACTTGCCATGCAAAAGGCTTGCGAATTGGCAGATGGCACGATGGCAGCTGTCTTGGGCATGGAAGACGAAGCTGTGGAGAAAGTTTGTCAGAGCATTGAAAATGAAGTAGTTGTGGCGGCAAATTACAATTCTCCAGGCCAATTGGTCATTTCTGGCTCACGCAAAGGAATTGAAATAGCGGTGGAAAAACTGACTGCTCTGGGAGCCAAGCGTGTACTGGTGCTGCCTGTGGGTGGAGCATTCCACTCCCCATTGATGAAGCCCGCGCAGGACGAGTTGGAGCAGGCTATCAACGCCGCCAATTTTTCAAGACCCATTTGCCCCGTTTACCAAAACGTACACGCCAAGCCGGTGACCGACCCAGAAGAAATCCGCAAAAACCTGGTGGCACAACTTACTGCCCCAGTACGCTGGACAAAAACTATAGAAAACATGATTGCCGATGGCATCACCGAGTTTGTAGAAGTGGGGGCAAGCGCTGTATTGCGTGGAATGATTCGTAAAATCAGTAAAGACGTGGTTACCGATGGCCTTTGAATGAAGTGATGAAGCGATTTGAACCCACACATTCAATAACCGACCAATTCAGGATAAAAAATGTAGTATTTAGCCCATTTAGATGAAATCATTCTATCACTCTATCACTTCATAAATCATGTTTGATAACCTACTCGGAAATCTCCAAAAACAACAAGAAGAACTGCAACAAAAACTAGCGGAAACTTTTGTGGAAGCGGACGCTGGAGACGGTGCTGTAATGGTGAAAGCTGGTTGCGATTTGCATATTGAAAACATCAAGATTGATCCCACCAAATTGGATATGAACGATTTGGAGCAAGTGGAAGACTTGGTTTTGGTGGCCATAAACGAAGCTTTGGAAACAGCCAAGAAAAAAGCCGCGCTAGAAACCAACAAACTCCTGCAAGGTATGATGCCGCCCGGAATGGGTGACATGGGTGGTATGCTTGGACGGTAAAACGTCGCTTTTTGTCGCAAACGCCTTTTCTGTTCCCAAGTCTACACTTTCCAATCATTGGCGACGTTTCCCCCAGCAATCTCAACTATCTCAACCTTTCCAAAACTCGATTCTCGGATGCGATTCTTTTTCCTTCTCTCTTTGTTTTTCTTTTCTGCCGCCGCTGCTTCTGGCCAGTCGGATAAATTGGAGGCCTATTTCTCTTTTGACAACTGCAAAGGCATTGATGACAGCGGCAACGGCTCAAGCGGTGCGCTCAAAGGCGGTATCGGCTGCACCTGTGGCCTACGAGATTCCGCTATGTATTTTCTCGACAATAATGATGCGCTGAATCTCGTAGGGCCTTTCGCTGATGTATTTAGCACCAGCGACTTCACGGTCAGCTTTTATTTCCGACCGACTCCACAGAGCAGCCAACAAAATGCCTCACAACTCGTGATGGCCAAGCAAGATTCCTGCAATTTGAACAATGCTTTTTGGGTGCGCTACAATGACAAATTCGGGCGTATTAGTGCAGGCATTAGCGAAAATGATACTTTGCTCGCCACGGTCACATCTGAACTAGACCCAAATGCCTGTTGGCAATACATTACCCTTACGCGTAGCAACATGCTTTTCACACTCTATGTGAATGGAATATGGCGTGATGCGCGAACATCTGCTGCACGGATAGACCTCACCAATACTACCCCGCTCGTAATCGGCGATCCCGTTTGCCCGCTCGATTTGGAGCTAAAGGGTATTTTTGACGAATTGCGCTTTCACAGTAAAGCATTGAACGAAGACGAAATCAAAAAATACAACCTCCGCGCTGACCAAATCCTTACTCGTGACACCCTTATTTACCTTGGAAATTCTTTCCAACCATCTGTTTCACAAATCTGTGTAGGTCAATACATTTGGTCTCCCTTGACTGGGGTAGACAATCCTTCTGTGGCACAGCCGCTCATTACGCCCACCGAAACAACGACCTATAAAATCACGTTCACCTATGATGACGATTGTATCGCCCAAGATACCGTCCATGTAACAGTAGTTGACCCTGCCACGCTGGACTGTAATCAAGTTTTCATTCCCAATGCCTTCACGCCCACCGAAACACCCGGCATTAATGACAAATTTGGTATCAGCAACCCATTTGCTGTAGATGAATTTATTTCCTTCGAGATATTCGATCGCTGGGGGGGACGTGTGTTTGCTGCCAATACCGCACTTGAAACTTGGGATGGCACTACCAACGGCAAACCAGCCAACCCCGGAGTTTTCCTTTATCGTTTGCGCTACAAATGTGATGGTGTGGAAAAAGTAAAAGCGGGTAGCTTGACCTTGCTCCGGTGAGAAAACTTTAGCCCCGAAGCGAACTCAGCAATATAACAGGCACAAAAAGAAAGCCCAAGGCACGTTTGCCTTGGGCTTTTTCACTAAACCGTTTCTATTGTATGAAGCATTAGACTATTAGCCAAAGCTGTGCCAAAAATGAAAAATTTACAAACCGAGGGAAATTTTAACTAAACCTTCCTCAGGTCGAGGTTGTCACGAATGGCAGGAATTTTCACGAATAAAATCGAAAAATTGCCATTTCGTGAAAATTAGTGCCATTCTAGACGACAAATAGGCATAAAAAACCCTGTCAAATATTGCTACTCAACAGGGACAAAACAAAAAACAAACACTATGAACAAACACTAAGTAATACTCAGTTAAATTCTTGTTTCAGCAATTAGAACATACCTGGGATTTTCTCAAGGGGTCTAGGTGTGGGAACATTAAGGGAGAGCAAATGTAACCGAATTCCATCCTCTTGTCAAGCGTAAATTTTTATTTTTTGCTCATAAATGACTAATTTTAAAATAATCTATTGAATGCTCCCTCAAAAATACTCCGAGCAAATTTTGACCCAAAGCCAGAAAGCCGCCTCATCTTTGCCCGCTTTTTAGTCAAAACATCCCGTTTTTAGGCTGAACGGCAAGGTTCTAAAAACGACACCATGTCCAACATTTCTACTACATTCGTCTGGGTCACCCTGCTTTTTTCCACGGCTTGCGGTCAGACAGACGAAGAAGCCGCCCGCGCTGCGATCGCCAAACAAACCGAGGGCACCAAAACTGTTCCAGATGGTATGGCCGTTTTCCGTCAAAAATGCGTCTTATGCCACGGGTCCGATGGTACGCTTGGCATCAATGGCGCAAAAGACTTGAGGCAAAGCATACTCACGCTCGAAGAACGAATCAATATCATTACCAACGGCAAAAAACTCATGACGCCCTTCGGCACCATCCTCAGCCCTGAGGAAATTCAGGCTGTGGCAGAATATACCCAAACCTTCAAAAAATAAATTTTGATGCAGAAAGATGCCCTCGTTTTAGTCACTGGTGCTACAGGGTTCGTAGGCTCCTATTTAGTTCGTTTGCTGTTGAATAAAGGCTACCGAGTTCGTGCACTGCGGCGAAAATCGAGCAGCCTTACTTTGATCGAAGATGTGGCCGACAAAATAGAATGGGCAGAGGCAGATGTAACGGATTTGGGTGCGCTGGAAGACGCTTTTGAGGGTGTGACCCATGTATGCCACTGCGCCGCAGTCGTTTCGTTTCACCCAAAAGACGGCGGTAAAATGTTGAAAATCAACGTGGAGGGAACTAAAAACATTGTTAACCTCTGTCTGGATTTTGGGGTTAAAAAATTGGTACATGTAAGTAGCATCGCAGCACTTGGGCGCGCTCCAAACCGTCCACATCTGGATGAATCCTGCAAATGGGTAGAAAGCAAGGCCAATAGCCGCTACGCCCTCAGCAAGTACGGTGCCGAAATGGAGGTGCAACGCGGCATTGCCGAAGGTCTTTCCGCCGCGATTGTCAACCCATCGGTGATTGTCGGGAGCCAGTACTGGGATAAGGGTATGGCGGGCTTTTTCAAAAAAATTGACGAGGGATTAAAGTTTTGCCCGAACGGAGGCTCAGGCTTTGTAGATATACGCGATGTAGTGCGCTTCATGGTGCTCCTCCTGGAAAGCGATATTTCCGGCGAACGGTACATTTTGAACAGCGATAACCTCTCCCATAGAAAGTTTTTTGGCATGATTGCCAAAGAATTAGGCGTTCCTCCACCGCCCATCACCGTCGGGCCGTTTTTGGCCGAAGTGGCCTGGCGTGTCGAATGGTTGAAAGAAAAAATCCTCGGCACCACGCCACTCGCTACCAAGGAAAGCGCTCGCGCCAGCGTGACGAATTACACCTACGGGAATGAGAAATCGCGCGCGGTTTTTTGGTTTGAGTACTTGACGATGGAACAGACGGTAAGGGATACGGCGGCGCAGTATTTGGAGGCTAAGGGCGAGGGGTTTGGGGTGAAGTTTTTGGGGTGAAAATTGGCGGGCGCTCCTAAGGAACGGTGTCAAAACAACTTCCCAATTTGATGCCTTTCTTTTGCCGCCATCCATCCTATCTTTTTCGTTAAATAGCCCCACTATTCGCCTCAAAAGATAGTTGGCTAACGCCAAAATAATTGGCCTGAAATTGGAAAGTTGTTTTGACACCGTTCCTAAGCATTTTTGAATTTCAAACAAATTATCTTAAATTTGTTTGAAATTTGTCTTTAACCAATGAATACTGTCTATTTCCAAAACTTGCCTAAACATCTTTGCCGCCATCTCTCCGAAGCACGGATCAGCATCTCCGCTGCCGTATGCTGGTTTTCGAACAAAGACATTTTTGAGCGTCTGCTCGAACGCCTCCGATCAGGAGTCAGCATAGTTCTGTTACTGGAATACGATAGTCAGAATATCCGCGAGGGTGGCCTTGACTTTCAGCAGTTTATTCGTCTTGGTGGCCAACTCTGGGCCTGTCGTGATAGCGGGTTGATGCATCACAAATTTGCACTCCTGGACAATCGGCTGCTGCTCACGGGGTCTTTCAATTGGACGTATAATTCCAACGCCGAAAATCTGCTGGCAACGGAGGACGAGAGGACATTGGCAGCATTTCAGGAAGAATTTGACCGCCAAAAAGCCACAGCCCAACGCATTTTTCAGGTGCGCCGATGCGAGGCTAAGCTGTTTGCTGCATTCCCTTTGTTTGAAAAAACACTATTCCCGCTCGCTGACTTGCGCAAAAAAATAAGCCATGGTGCGAGTGTTTGGTTGTTCTATATTGGCAACGGGCCAAAACACTGCCCAGTCGTCTTTGCTGAAAACCTCCTTCCATTCGATGCCACCAAGCACCTCGCGGCCTTCTGGACGGCTTTCAGAATGTGGGACGAGGCAATATTCGACGAAGAAATAGAGCGATTAGAACCCTTAATTTCTCCCAGTTCACGAAGAATTTTGCGTCTCTGGGCGCGGCGAATGAAAATCGGCGATCTGGTTTTTGCGTGGAGAAAAAACAATGCTTGTGGTTCCAATGCACTCATTGCCATCGGCATCATTCAGTCGCACCCGCAGCCATTTTCAGGCGAAGGTTTTTCGTCTTTTCGGTCGGTGCAATGGTTGAAAATTATGGAGGAAATGCCTTATTTGCTGCCAGACAAAATCTCTGGGCAGGCAGTAGCGAAGTATAAAGGGTCGGCGCTGCGGGTGTTGCAGGAAGTTTTTGGTGGCTAGTTGGGCACAAATTTTCCAGACAGTACCAAAAAATTATACTTTTTGTTTTCCAGCCGTACACTTTTAGTTAGGTGAAAAGCGCCTCCCAGTTCTTTGAAAAGTTTGAGAAAATTAGTTTGGCGGTTTCCATCGCCTATGAAATGCACTTTTGAGCCAATGTAATGGGGCGCATCAAGTCAATCCTATCCTTTCGTGCAAACTCCGGCGGATTCAAGTTTCAAATGCAACAGATTTTAGAGTTTTCCCATCGGCTGATATAGGCTAAAGAAAGGAGGACAACCGGGCTACTTTTGAGTCGCTAAACTTAAAAAAATGCCACGGTTATCCTCGTCTCAAAGCTATAAAATCGAAGCGTTAAACGCTCTCAAATATGGGGTCTTTGAGATTTCGGGCAAGACTGGAATACCGAAGTGTACGGTCAGCCGTGAGTTGTCTCGTCCCGAGGCCTCGGGACAAAAACGGGCGATATGAAGCTTCTCGGGCAGAAAAGATGAGCGGCGCACGTTGCAAACGGGGCGCATACAAGTTGAAGGGGGCAGTGCTGCTCGAGGTTGACGAAATGCTGGGAAAGCAGCACAGCCCAGAACAGATATCGGGCCGCTTAGGACAACAAAACCTGCCCAAAGTTAGCCCTGAAACGATCTATTTGCATGTTTATCGAGACAAAAAAGCTGGCGGCGAACTCTACAAGAACTTGCGTTTTGGACACAAAAAGCGTCGAAAAAGGTTAGGAACAAACGACAAACGGGGAAAAATACCCAATAAGACTATGATTGCAGAACGTCCTGCGGTGGTTGAGGCCAAAGAGCGGTTTGGCCCCGAGCACTCGGGGGGAAGGCGATACGATTATCGGAGGAAACCACCAGGGCGTGGTAGTTACGTTGGTAGAACGAAAATCCAAACACGCCCTGATGGGCAAATCGGAGGACAAATCAGCAGCAGCAGTCCACAAGGTGGTTGTAGCGCTTCTGAAAAACACAACATTACCCAAAGAAAGGATCACCTTTGACAACGGAACCGAATTCGCCTACCACCAACAAATTGCCGAGGACTTGGGCATACAGGTCTACTTTGCCAACCCATACCATTCCTGGGAAAGAGCGTTGAACGAAAATACAAACGGTCTCATCAGACAGTTCATACCGAAGAAGCAAAACCTCAAAGAACTGGACGAAAAAGTGCTTGAAGCAGTACAAGAAAACTTGAACAACAGACCGCGAAAATCGCTCGGGTTTTTAACACCTATTGAGTTCTATCAAGCGGCCGATAAGAAAACTAAATCTGTTACATTTGAAACTTGAATCCGCCGTTTGTAAAATCTGGCGCTTGAAACTTTTAACTTGAAACTTTTAACTTGAAACGATCTGAAATATCTTCTC